>Ga0256406_1000030_pt1 | contig 243253 bp, 204 predicted proteins | sample RumenRJG_03DNA_FD_185986 | JGI IMG/M metagenome (GOLD analysis project Ga0256406, IMG submission 185986) | Bovine rumen microbial communities from Lethbridge, Alberta, Canada - RJG_03 | ecosystem: Host-associated > Mammals > Digestive system > Stomach > Rumen | place: Canada: Alberta... | reverse complement strand
GAAGAAGGCAGGCTGTTCTTGAGTTCTTCACCGTCGGCACTTAAGCCGCAGCGTTTCTGACAGGTTCAGTCAAGGGTGGCGTACGTAACCAGTAACCATCAAGCACACAGAAAAAGTGATTGACCCAAAATAATGACAATTCCCAAAGGAGCGAAACTGAAGAATATCCCGATGACGGATGTTGTCACGGCGCTTCTCTCCAATGGCTTTGAGCTGACAGGGGAAATGCCTGCTCATCAGATACCGGACAAGAAGCCGGTTCCTATGCCCCGCGCAAAACTGCAGGACGATCCGGAATCCCGGGAACGTCTGGAACAGCTTAAAGGGTATCTTCGCCGACTCGCGGATGGTGAAGATCTTGAAAGTGTCCGCGCCGACTTCGTGGAAAAGTTCCAGTCGGTTGATGCAGCGGAAATTATGAAGGCCGAGCAGGCATTGATGCAGGAAGGCACGCCTATTACAGAAGTGCAGAAGCTCTGCGACATTCATTCTGCTCTGTTCCATGGGGCAACTAAACAGGAACAGATTGACAATGCGGAAAAAGCCGTGCAGCAGTCGCTGCTGATGCAGAGACTGAAACGGAAAGACAAGGCGGAAGCTTCTGCGCCTGTTCAGGGGAATGCGAGCCCGGCAGCGGACCTGCAGGCAGACAAGAGCGCGAGCCCGGCAGCGGACCTGCAGGCAGACAAGAGCGCGAGTCCGGCAGCGGGCCCATACGCGGACAAGAACGCGAAAGCAGCAGCGCTGGAAGCTGTGCAGGGACACCCGCTGCAGACATTCACGCGTGAAAACAACGCCCTTACCGCACTTCTGGACGAGTATAAGAAGACAAAGGATCTTTCACTAGTTTCAAAGATCCGCGATCTGTCCGTTCACTACGCGAAGAAGGGAGATCTTCTCTACCCGCTTCTGAAAGTGAAATATGATATTTCCGGGCCGTCCAACGTTATGTGGTCGGTAGACGATGAGATCCGGGATGAGCTGGGAGATTTGTGCAAGAGGGCGGATCATGACGACGCATGGTTTGAGAGACTGGATGCAGTTTTAACACGCGCCGGCGAAATGATTTATAAAGAGCAGAATATTCTGTTCCCGATCTGCGCGGTCTATTTCTCGGAAGAGGAATGGAAGGAGATTTACCGGGATGCGAAGGATTATGCGGTATGCTTTGGCGTGACCGGGGAAGTCTGGAATGAAGCGGAGAATACGGGATCTTCTGCTGCTGTTTCCGCGACTTCGGGCAGCGGCGAGATTGTTTTGCCGGGCGGGCACATGACGCCGGAGCAGCTGCGGGCTCTGCTGAACACGATCCCGATGGAGATCAGTTTTATCGACGCGGGCAATATCAACCGTTTCTTCAATGAAGGACCGAAGGTATTCAAACGCCCCGGCATGGCAATTGACCGCGAAGTCTTTTCCTGCCATCCGCCCAAAATCGAGCCGATGGTCCGCCAGATTATTGAAGATTTCCGGGAAGGCAGAAGAGACAGCGTTCCGGTCTGGATGGAAAAGGGCGGAAAGACGATGCTTGTAACCTATATGGCGGTCCGGGACGCGGATGGAAACTATGTCGGCACCGCCGAGTTCGTACAGGATATGGAGTTTGCCAAAGAGCATTTTCTGAAATCCGAGTAATACAGTCCGGCATCTGCACATGCGAAGCGCAGACACCCGGAACAGCATGCGGCACAGCGCAGACACCCGGAGCGGGGGGCAAGGGCAGGATCGGAACTGCAGGCAGGTAAAAGTCAGAACGGCGGGCGGACCCGGAGCGTAAATTCGTTTTTACGGCAGAGAATCAGGCCTTCCCGCTGCATTTTGCCGAGTTCACCGGACAGTGCGCTGCGATCGACGCCAAGATATTCGGCAAGTTCTCTGCGGTCAAATGGAATCCGGAAATGCGGGCTGCCGTTTTCCAGCGCCTGTGCCGAAAGATAGGACAGAACCCTGTCGCGGATGGTTTTCGGAGCGATGTGCATCATGCGGGTTGAGAGTCCCAGATTTTTGCGCGCAGAAATCCGCAGCATGTTGCGGATCAGCTGCTGGTGGAAGGCACAGCCTTTTTCACAGGTTGTCATCAGCCTGTTCATGTTTAAAAACAAAACCGACGTATCCTCCGCCGCCACGACATCGCACAGGAGTTCCTGTCCCTGAATTGCCGCGTAATTTTCGGCAAAGATCGACCCCTGATCTACACGCCCGAGGATATGGCTGCTGCCCCAGTAGAAATTGAGCACAATGTTGACGCTGCCGGATAAAACAAGCCCGATATCCGCCACGGTATTGCCAGCGGACAGAATGATTTCTTCTCTTTGATACATGTGTTCCCGCGCCTGCAGGCAGGGGAGAAGAAGCCTGAGTTCTTCTTCCCGGATTCCCTGAAACAAGGCTGTGCCGGTTATAAATGTCAGATCCATAAATGCTTATCCTGTAAAAACATGTGATAAAAAGTCTCCCCCGGGCAGCTGCCTGCACCGGGGGAGACTTCTTTACTAATCAGCTCATGTACGAAACTGCGATACTCTATATAAGTCTGACGAAAAAGATCTGTTCAATCTATCGTTTGTTAATCTATATAAAAGAAAAGGCACTTTGCACTTGATCTATTAGTGCGTAACCGGCTCGAATCAGAGCTTTGTTACGTTAACGGCCTGCGGTCCCTTCTGACCCTGAATTACATCGTACTCAACAGCCTGGCCCTCGTCGAGAGACTTGAAGCCTTCCATGTTCAGTCCGGAGTAATGAACGAATACATCGTTTCCTTCAGAATCGGAAATGAATCCATAGCCCTTCTGGTTGTTAAACCACTTAACAGTACCCTTGTTCATTCTAATACCTCCAAATGCATGAATGAAGAATTTCTTGGTATCTGTACTTTAGAGTATTAAAGTACCTATACACATCAAATTTAACATACGTTTTTTTAAAAGTAAAGCAATTCTGCTCTAATTTTCAGTCTGTTTTGCTTTCCACGCAAGAATCGCAAGGATCAATGCCGCGACTGCCGAAATTCCGATGCAGACCTTCATACCTGCCGGGAAATACCGGAATTCAATGTTGTGCTCTCCCGCCGGAACATCAATTGCCATCAGGCCGAAATCTGCGCGGATGAGCGGTGTTTTGACGCCGTCGACGTAAGCGGTAAAGCCCTTGTCATACGGCACCGAGAAGAAGACAAGATTCTCCTTATCCAGCTTTGCCGTGGCGGTAAAACCGTTCTTTGTGAAGGAAAACGCAGTGCAGGCGGCCCCGGCGCGGGCCGTGCAGTTGTCCGCAAACGCCTGATCGGATACGGGAAGATCCGGACTGCCTTTTCGCAGCAGATGGCTGTAGGTTTCCGCGTCGTCCGCGCCAAGAATCAGTTCTCTTGTCAGAATTCTGTCCGCGAGCGTTCTGTCCGCAATCCCCGCGTATTCGTCCTCGGTGATATACGAATCAAACGTAAAGCCCATCGGAATGAAGTTCGTATTTTCGTAGATATTGAAGCCGTTCGAATTACCGGCATAGACATAACCCTTGATGCCGCCTTTGTCTGTGTAACTGTTTTTCTGGCTGATCTGCGCGTTTTCGAGGTAATAGCGGCCGGACAGCAGCGCCCGCGCGCCTGCCCGCGAAAGATCCATCTTGGAATCCACGGTTCTGGAAACACCGATCGCTTCATAGAAGCGGAAGATGGACGGATTGACCGTACTTTGGAAACAATGCAGCGTAGGATATCCCCAGACCATCTCGTAGTTGGTCGAGGAGCCGTCTGCTTCAGCCCTTGCAAAAACACCGCCTTCCGAAGGCTCCGTGCTTACCGGCAGAACCGGTGCATTGGAAAGCTGGTCGTGCCATTTTGTGCCGCCCGAGCGCGCGATCAGTGTGTTCCCGTTGAATACCACGCCCATCGTTGTGATCAGGCACATGAGAGCGGTCAGAGCAACGAAGCGGCGGGGCAGAAGGGAATTGCTGTCCTGCACCGGGTTCGCCGGGGCTGTTCCGTCCGCCAGCGCCCCGCCGGCAGGCATTTCGCCGCCTTTCTCTGCCGCAGCATTTGCGGCAGTCGCAGCGCTTTCGGCACCTTCTTCTCCGGCTGCATCAGCCTGCGTCTGCTCTGCCGCCGCCCGTTCCGCGACCTGCCTGCGCAGCGGATAGATCCAGATCAGATAAACGACAAATGGTACCTGCACCAGCGTGAAAATCATCCCGACCCAGAACAGCTCCGGGTATTCCATGATCCTGAACCATGCGACGGTACCGTCCTTTGCCTTGGAGGGCAGAATGGCAATCAGCGCGAAAATCAGATCCGCGGCAAAACAGACCGCGGCGCCGGTCCGCAGTTCCCCGTAATCCTGTTCTTCCAGCTCGATGGCAGTCGCAAGCGCCATAAAAAGAAGCGGCATGAAAAACCACCTTGCGTAGTATTCGGAGTTGAACGCGGAGAAGACCGAGTTCAGGAGCGGAACAAACGCGATGACCAGACAGGTCAAAAGGAGCCTCCGCAGGCGGTCTCTGCGCCGCGGACCTGCTGTCTTTCGAAGATAGGCAATCACCCCCGTAAGGGCAAAGCCCGGCAGATACGCGGACAGCGAACTGTTGCGGATCTGTTCGCTCGCGAACATGGAAGCGCGCCCGACGATATCCGGAACCATAAACATGGAGCGGATGATCGCAAGCGGCGTCACCGGCTCGGAGTAAGCCAGCATGTCATAACCGAGAAGCACATCGGAAAGCCGCGTGTTGCCGGAAACCGTATCGAAAACCTGAATCAGGAAAAAGGCCGCAAGGCAGAGCCCGAGCGCGCCGTACAAAAGAAGCGACAGGATTTCAGGAAGCACCGCACGGAGGTTTTCGCCAAAACGGGGCGCGGCTTCCTCCACGTCGCTCGCATTGATGGCAGTGCTATCCGCGGCGAGTTCCCGGCCGGCTGCCCCGTCCGCAGCAGCGCTCTCCGCGGCAGGCTCCTCAACGTCGCACGCCTGCGGCGCTGTACCGCAAATAGCGCGCCTTCGAAGCCCGGCGTTACCCGCATAGTAAATAAAATAATAGATGATAATGAATACAACTTCCCCGTAAAAGAAGAAATAGTTGAGCACCGCCATGAACGCTGTCATGAGAGCAAAGGGAATCCGGCGTTTCTTCTGAACAAAATCGTCGAATACAAGAAGATACAGCGGGAAGAACGCAATCGCTTCATGGAAATGCTGGAAGACGATGTTGCAGGCGCTGAAGCCGGAAAAGCTGTACAGGAGGGCGCCGAGGAGTGCGGCGCGGTCTGTTTTGACGCGACGGCGGAGCCATGCGAAAGAACATGTGAGCGCTGTCCCGTACTTGAGCGACATCAGAAACGGAAGAATGTACGGGATCGCCTTCTCCGGAAACAGGCAGGCCAGCCAGAAGAACGGGCTGCCCCACAGATAAAACGCGAAGGAGCCGCCCATGCTCGAGCCGAGGTCAACCTTCGGATTCCAGAACAGCATGCCGTTTCGCACAGCCCGCGTCGCGAGAATATAAAACGGGACCTGCTGTACGTTATAGTCGCCGTAATAGAAGAAATATCCGCCGTGATAAATAATAAAAGGGAGTACCGCTATCAGGTACAGCAGTACTCCGGTGAAAAACACCTTTCCGAAAGTGATCTTATGCTTGTTTGTCTGTGTTCTCATTTTCCATCCGGTCCAGTACCATATCGTATCCATCGTTGCCGTAATTGAGCGAGCGGTTAACGCGGCTGATCGTAGCGGTCGAAGCGCCGGTTTCCTCGGCGATCTTCAGATACGTCTCGTGCGCGCGCAGCATGGTTGCGACCTCAAAACGCTGCGAAAGCGACAGCAGCTCGTTCACGGTGCACAGGTCCTCGAAGAACTTGTAACACTCTTCCTTATCCTTGAGCTCGAGAACCGCGCTGAAAAGGTGGTCCACGGCGTCTGTTCTGATCTTTTTATTCATATGCAGTCTCCCTGTCTGATAATCCCTGTCATGAAAACCTTCCGACGGCATATTTTAGCATTTTAACGTAAGAAAGTAAAGCTCCGGCGGAGCCGTTTGTACATATTCACGGATTTGCGCAAATACACAGACTCCCGGTTGCGCGCGCCGCCCATTAATGTTAAGATATCCGCTATGAGCGTACAGATGTCCGCCGTAAAAAGACTTTCATCTGCCGCCCGTCATGATGAAACAGGAACAGGGAACAGAGGCACGCATGAGCACAGAGTATTATCTGATCCGGAAGAATGCGGTACCGGAAGTCCTCCAGAAAGTCGTGGAGGTCAATAAGCTTCTTGAAAGCGGCCAGGTCAGAACGGTCGGAGAAGCGGCTTCCAGAATCGGTATCAGCAGGAGTTCTTATTATAAATTCAAAGATGATATTCAGGAATTTCACGACAGCATCGCCGGTAAAACATTGACGCTCACCATGGATATCAACGATGAGCAGGGCGTCCTCTGCGATATATTAAAGATCATTGCGGATGGCGGCGCGAATATCCTGACGATTCATCAGTCCATTCCGATGAGCGGAATTGCCAATGTTTCGATCAGTGTGCAGATCATCGGCGGCACAGACAATGTTTCCAACATGATGCTGGACAGCCTTGAACGGCTTCCCGGCGTACGCAAATTAAGAATTACAGGAAGGCAGGGATTTTGACATGGTTGAGATAGCTATTCTGGGTTTTGGCACCGTTGGCAGCGGCATAGCGGAAGTCATAGACAGAAATCAGGATGCCATCCGGCGGGATTTTCCGGTCGGCATTCATGTGAAATATATTCTGGATCTGCGCGATTTTCCGGATAGTCCGTACGCGGACCGCGTCGTACATGACATCCATGTCATTATTAATGACCCGGAGGTTGAGGTCGTCTGCGAAACCATGGGGGGCAAGAAGCCTGCCTATGAATTCTCCAAGATGGCCCTTGAAGCCGGAAAGAGCGTCTGCACATCCAACAAGGAACTGGTCGACGCGCTCGGCGGAGAGCTTGCGGTGATCGCAAAACAGCACAACTGCAGCTACCTTTTCGAGGCGAGTGTCGGCGGCGGCATCCCGATTCTGCGTCCTCTGCGCACTTCGTTCTCCCAGGAATTCATTACCGATGTCATCGGTATTCTGAACGGCACGACGAACTATATTCTGACGAAAATGGAGACGGAAGGCCTTGATTTTGAAACCGCGCTCCGGCAGGCGCAGGAGAACGGCTTCGCGGAAAGAAATCCAGAAGCGGATATCGAAGGTTATGATCCCTGCCGCAAAATTGCAATTCTGGCTTCTCTTGTCACCGGAGGAAACGTCAAGTACCAGCAGGTTCCGTGCGAAGGGATCACAAAAATCGACCGTGAAGATTTTGCCTATGCGGAAAGACTCGGCCGCGCGGTCAAGCTTCTGGGCGTCTGCCATCATGACCAGAAGACAAATAAAGTCTATGTGCGCACAGCGCCGTACCTGGTGCCGAAGGGGCATCCGCTGTACAGCGTGAGCGATGTTTTCAACGCGATTCTGGTCCGCGGCAACATGGTCGGCGATCTGATGTTCTACGGCAGCGGCGCAGGCAAACTGCCAACGGCGAGCGCAGTAGTGTCGGATGTGATTGAGTGCATCCAGAACAGAGGCCGCAACATCGACATCGGCCTCAAAAACACGGACGCGATACTCGAGGATCCTTCGGAAGTTATGAATCAGTTCTTTGTCCGCGTTAGCAGGAGTGAACGTGAGAAGGCCTGCAGGCTCTTTGGCGACGGCATCGTAGAAGTCGAAAATGATGAGCTGCCGGATGAGTTCGCGTTTGTAACGCCCATGATCAGCGCAGCCGCGTTTGAGTCGAAGGTGCGTGAGCTTCCCACCTATGAGCACAGCATCCGTCTTCTGTGAAGAATTTTCCGGGGAATCAGATTATGATCAAAGTAGTTAAATTCGGCGGCAGCTCGCTTGCCGACGCAAAACAGTTCCGCAAAGTCGGCGATATCATCCGCGCGGATGAATCCCGCGTATATGTAGTTCCTTCCGCTCCCGGCAAACGCTTTTCCGGCGACACGAAGGTGACGGATCTGCTGTACCGCTGTTATGACGCGGCGAAGGAAGGGAAGAGCTTCCGCGATCCGCTCAATGACATCCGTTCCAGGTACAATGAGATCATCAAGGGTCTCGGCCTTACCGTTTCGCTTGACGACAAGTTCGCTGAAATCGAAAAAAGCCTGGCCTCCAGTCCGGACAAGGATTACACGGCTTCCCGCGGCGAGTATCTCAACGGCATTCTGATGGCCGCGTACCTTGGATATGAATTCATCGATCCGTCGGAAGTGATCTTCTTTACAGAAGAGGGCTCTCTGGATGCCCGCAAAACAAAACAGATTCTGGGACAGCGGCTGCAGCAGGCGAAGAAGGCGGTAATTCCCGGTTTCTTCGGGCAGGGCTATGACGGCAGGGTCAAAACATTCTCCCGCGGCGGCTCCGATATCACCGGTTCGATTGTTGCCGGTGCTTGCAGAGCGGATGTGTATGAGAACTGGACGGACGTCTCGGGCTTCCTTGTCTCGGACCCGAGAATTGTGGACAATCCGGCGGCGATCAAGACGATCACTTACAAGGAACTGCGCGAGCTGTCTTATATGGGCGCGGGTGTTTTGCATGAAGATGCGATTTTTCCTGTCCGCAGAGAGGGAATTCCGATCAACATCCGCAATACGAACCGGCCGGAAGACGACGGCACCTGGATTGTGGAAAGTACCTGTCAGAAATCCGGTTACACAATCACCGGCATCGCGGGCAAGAAAGATTTCTGCGCGGTCCTGATCTCCAAGGATATGATGAACTCGGAGGTTGGCTTTGGCAGAAAAGTGCTGCAGGCCTTTGAGGAAAGCGGAATTTCCTTCGAACACATGCCTTCCGGCATTGATACCATGACGGTCGTTGTGCATGAGTCGGAATTTATGGACAAAGAGCAGCAGGTCGTCTCCACGATTCACCGGCTTGCGGATCCGGACGCAATTGAAATCGAGTCCGATCTGGCGCTCATCGCAGTTGTGGGCCGCGGCATGAAGGCGCAGCGCGGCACGGCCGGCAGGATCTTCGCGGCACTTGCGCACGCGCATGTCAATGTCCGTATGATTGATCAGGGCTCTTCCGAGCTCAATATCATCATCGGTGTGGAGAACAGGGACTTCGAGACAGCGATCCGCGCGATTTATGACATCTTCGTTGTGACGCAGCTGTAATGCCCGCGCCCGCCCGCGGTCAAAATCCGTCGCACGACAGATCCATGCAATAGCGAAGAATTTTCCGGCATTGCATGAAAAATTCAAGACGAATTACAAGCATCCCCTCATATTGCATGAAAAAACGAGATTTTCAGGCAATATGAGGGGAATTGTTGCTTTTCTCCCAGAATCCATTATCATTGAAATGTCAGATGAATTTCCGGGGAGGACACAGGATTGAACGAGCGCGTGCGCAATGCCAGAAAGCAATGGAACAAGCTGAAAGGAAAAGGAGTCAGGGCGCATCTTGACTATATCTTCGAGTATTATAAAGGTTGGCTGTTCGCCGCGGCCTGCGTGATTTTCCTTGTCGCATACATCATCAACATGGCAGTTACCAGAAAAGAAAATGTGCTGAATGTCTTCATGCTCAACGCTTCCGGCGCACAGTATAATACCGATGCCGAAGCCGGAAAATTCATGGAAGAGAACGGCTTCGACGAGAAGAAACAGCAGGTTATTATTGACGATATCGCTTATCTGACGCCGGGCGGAATCGCAAATTCGAACGATATGGCGGCAGTCGAGAAGATTACTGTATATGCAGCAAACGGAGATATTGACGTAATGATCGCCGATGCCTACAATTTCTATTATTATTCGGATACCAATCTGTTTGCGGATCTGAGAGATGTTCTGCCGCAGAAGGAACTGGACCAATACAAAGACACCATCTATTACGTCGACCGTAAAGACATGGAAGAAAGACAAGCGTACGCGGAAACCGACGATGCCGTGAACGCGAAGCCGGATTATGAAGCGGCGGCTGTTTATGAGAAGAAGGACAGCTTCAAAAGACCGGACCCGTCGAAAATGCAGGATCCGGTGCCACTTGGCATCATCGTGACCGACGCGCCCTATATACAGAAAAATGAACTGTATCCGGAGACGGTGGCAATACTCGGCTTTGCTTCGCAGGGGAAAAACAAAGACAACGCGCTCCGTTTCCTTGAATATCTATATAAGTGAGCAGGCCGCGGAAGGCCCGCCGCTGATCCGTAAAGACACTGCAATTCGGTTTGCATTATCCTTTCTTCTGGGATATGATTATCAAAAACCGTACAAATTCATAAATTAGAGGAGGGGACAGCTTTGGATTTCGGCTGTATAGAAGTAGTTGCGAAAAGGCAGAAGAACAAGGCGCTTTCTGCTGTTAAGACAATCCTTGTCGCCGTTTCCGCAGCCTGCATTCTGCTGGGCATCGGAAACTTCATTCTGCTGATTCCGGGAGTGGCGGCTGCGGCAGGCGCGTATTTCGCGGATCTCTATACATATGTTGATTATGAGTACGCGCTCGTGGACAAAGAGCTCCGCATAGCGAGAATCCTGAAAAAATCCAGGAGAAAACATCTTGCGACCTACGACCTTGAAAAGATGGAAATGCTCGCTCCTGCGGATTCAGATGATATCGCGTATCTGAAAAACCGTCAGGATAACGTCATGGATTACTCGGACGGGAACACAGACAATAAGAAGGACACATGGTATCTGTTTCTTGCGGGCAATACGAGACTTATATTAACGCTTCCTGCGGATAGTGCGGAAGCGCGCAAACTCCTTACGGCAGTCCGGACGTTTGCACCCCGTAAAGTCGCGTCCGTCTGAAAGGATACCGGGCCCGGGAGGACAGGCGGCAGCTTTTTACAGCAGACCGCCTCATTTCTTACGCGTGACCAATTATTTAATAGAGAATGACAATACAGCAAAACGAAGATAGGAGAATTCTATGGCAAAGATTATCGGCGAAGCGATCACTTTTGATGATGTGCTGCTGGTACCCGCCTATTCGACGGTCGTGCCCAATCAGGTTGATGTTTCCACGAACCTGACAAAGAAAATCAGGCTCAACATTCCGATGATGAGCGCAGGCATGGACACCGTTACAGAAGACCGCATGGCAATCGCGATGGCAAGGCAGGGCGGCATCGGCATTATTCACAAGAACATGTCGATTCAGGAACAGGCAGAGATGGTGGATCGCGTCAAGAGGTCGGAGAACGGCGTCATCACGGATCCGTTTTTCCTTTCTCCGGATCATACGCTCGCGGATGCCGAGGATCTGATGCGCAAGTTCAGAATTTCCGGTGTTCCGATCACGGTCGGCAGAAAGCTCGTCGGCATTATCACCAACCGCGATCTGAAATTCGAAGAAGATTATACGAAGAAGATCAGCGAGGTCATGACCAAGGATAACCTCGTTACTGCAAAGGCCGGTACTACGCTCGAAGAGGCCAAGAAAATTCTTGCAAGAAGCAAGAAGGAAAAGCTTCCGCTTGTCGATGACAATTACAACCTGGTCGGCCTCATTACGATCAAGGATATTGAAAAAACAGTCAAGTACCCGAACGCCGCCAAGGACGCGCAGGGAAGGCTTCTGTGCGGCGCGGCAGTCGGTATCACAGCGAACGTACTGGACCGTGTCGCGGCGCTTGTTGATTCGTCAGTAGACATCATTGTCCTGGATTCTTCGCATGGACATTCGGAAAACGTGCTCCACTGCCTTTCGATGATCAAACAGCACTATCCGGATCTGGACGTTATTGCCGGCAACGTGGCAACGGCGGAAGGCGCCAAAGCCCTGATCGATGCCGGAGCGGACGCGGTCAAGGTTGGTATCGGACCCGGCTCCATCTGCACAACCCGTGTCGTAACAGGGTGCGGTGTTCCGCAGGTGACCGCGATTATGGAAGCGTACGGCGTAGCAAAGGAATATGGCATTCCGGTTATTGCGGATGGTGGTATTAAATATTCCGGCGACATGACCAAGGCTCTGGCAGCCGGCGGCAATGTCTGCATGATGGGCTCGCTCTTTGCGGGCTGCGAGGAGTCCCCGGGAGCTACCGAGCTGTACCAGGGAAGAAAGTACAAGGTTTACCGCGGCATGGGTTCGATCTCCGCGATGGAAAACGGCTCCAAAGACCGCTACTTCCAGGAGAACGCGAAGAAACTTGTCCCCGAAGGCGTTGAAGGACGTGTCGCGTATAAAGGGAGTGTGGAGGATACTGTTTTCCAGATGCTGGGCGGCATCCGCTCCGGCATGGGCCTTACCGGATCCCACAACATCAAAGAGCTGCAGGAGAATTCCAGATTCGTGAAGATTACTTCCGCGTCGCTGCGCGAAAGCCATCCGCATGACATTCAGATCACGAAGGAAGCGCCGAACTACAGCATGGACGAGAAATAATCAGAACATAGGAACAATATGAGTACAGATGCAGTAAAGCGGGACGAGAACGGTACTGCCGCGCCCCTGAACGGAGAGAACAAGAATTTCATCGAGCTGGAGATCGACAAGGATCTTGCGGAGGGCGTGTACGATCATGTACATACACGTTTTCCGCCGGAACCGAACGGCTATCTTCATATCGGCCACGCCAAGAGCATTCTCTTGAACTACGGCCTTGCCAAAGAGTATGGCGGGAAGTTCAACCTGCGCTTTGACGACACAAATCCGACCAAGGAAAAATCAGAATTCGTCGATGCGATTATCGACAACGTGCGCTGGCTTGGCGCGGATTTCGGGGACAGGATTTATTATGCCAGCGATTATTTTGATAAGATGTATGAGATCGCAGTCAAAATCATCCGAAAGGGCCACGCTTACGTCTCCGATCTGACAGCGGATGAGATGCGGGAATATCGCGGCACGCTGACAGAGCCCGGCAGGAATGATCCGAACAGGGACCGCTCCGTCGAAGAAAATCTGGATCTGTTCGAACGCATGAAGAACGGTGAGTTTGCCGACGGCGAAAAGACACTTCGCGCCAAAATCGACATGGCCTCGCCCAACATCAACATGCGCGATCCGATCATTTACCGCGTTGCCCACCTGTCTCACCAGAGAACCGGCGACAAGTGGTGCATTTATCCGATGTATGATTTCGCGCATCCGATTGAGGATGGCATTGAGCATATCACCCATTCGATCTGCACACTGGAATTCGAGGATCACAGGCCGCTCTATGACTGGGTTGTGCGGGAAGCGGAATTCGAAATGCCGCCCCGCCAGATCGAGTTTGCAAAGCTCTATCTTAACAACATTGTGACCGGCAAGCGCTATATCAAGAAGCTTGTCGAGCAGAACATCGTCGACGGCTGGGACGATCCCCGGATCGTGTCAATTTCAGGCCTTCGCCGCCGTGGCTTCACACCGGAATCAATCAAAATGTTTGTCGAGATGGCAGGTGTTTCAAAGAGTCAGGCAGTCAACGACTACGCGGCTCTGGAATACTGCATCCGTGAGGATCTGAAGCCGAAGGCACCACGGATGATGGCGGTGCTCGATCCTGTGAAGCTCGTCATTGACAATTATCCGCAGGGACAGAGCGAAGAGCTGGAGGCGCCGAACAACCTTGAGAATGAAGCTCTCGGCAGCAGAAAACTGACATTTGGCCGTGAGCTGTACATTGAGCGCGATGACTTCATGGCGGAGCCGGTGCCGAAATACAAAAGGCTTTATCCCGGCAACGAAGTGCGTCTGATGTACGCGTACTTCGTGACCTGCACTTCGTATGAAACCGATGAGACAGGAAAAGTAACCGTGATCCACTGCACCTACGATCCTGCAACGCGCGGCGGAGACGCGCCGGATGGCCGGAAGGTGAAAGGAACGATTCACTGGGTAAACGCAGCCGATGCAGGAACTGTGACTGCAAGACTGTACGAAAACATCATCGACGAAGAAAAGGGCGTTTACGATCCGGAGACCGGAGAGCTGAATCTGAATCCGCACTCTCTGACCGAAGTCAGAGCGTATGTGGAACCGGCGCTGCTTCAGGTGAAGCCGTTCGACCGTTTCCAGTTCATCCGGAACGGCTTCTTCTGCGTTGACTGCAAGGATTCGAAAGACGGCGCACCGGTTTATAACAGAATTGTATCTTTGAAGAGCTCGTTCAAACTGCCGAAGAAGTGACTACTTCATGGATCTGAACATTCAACTGAATTTGTCGGAGAAGGAGCATCTCTACCTGCAGATTTACGACTATATCCGCAGTGAAATCAGAAGCGGAAGCCTTACGGCAGGAGAGAAGCTCCCTTCGACAAGATCTCTGGCTTCCTATCTGAACATTTCCAGAAGTACAACCCAGCTGGCTTACGATATGCTTGCGGAAGAGGGATATATCGAGCTGCGGAGGGGGAGCGGCGCTTACGTCTGTGAAATCGCGGACCTCCTGCCGCCTGCCGGTGAGCTGCCAGATGTTTCAGCATCGCAGCCGGCAAAAGAGAGCGGGCTGATTGATTTTTCACCCCGCAGCATCGACATGCGATCTTTCCCTTATGCGACCTGGAGAAGAATTGTCCGCGGGATTATGGCGTATGGGAACGCGGATGTTTTTACGCGGGGAGATCCGCAGGGCGACCTTCCGCTCCGCCGGACGATTGCGCATCATCTGCATCTTTCACGAGGCGTTCAATGCTTGCCGCAGCAGATCATAATCGGCGCGGGTAACGACTATCTTCTGATGCTTCTCCGCCAGATCCTCGGGGATAGCCGGAAGATCGCGATGGAGAATCCGACTTACCTGCGCGCGTATCATATTTTTCATTCCATGGAATATGAAGTCGTGACCGTTCCGATGGACAACGCCGGTATCGATGTGCGCGCTCTGTCGCAGACGGACTGCACGCTGGCCTATGTGATGCCCGCTCATCAGTATCCCTGCGGAATACGGATGTCGTATCCGAGACGGACGGAACTGCTGCAGTGGGCGCAGTCTGAAAAGGGCGGGCAGGAACGTTATATCCTTGAGGACGACTACGATTCCGAGTTCAAATATACCGGAAGACCTGTAAAATCCCTGCAGTCGCTCGACACAAACGGAAATGTCATCTATATCGGGACCTTTTCCAAATCGATCGCCCCGGCAATCCGTATCAGTTTTATGATTCTTCCTGTAAGGCTCCTGTCCCGTTATCACGAAACCTGCCGCTACCTTTCCTCTACTGTTTCCCGGATTGATCAGAGTATTCTGGACGAGTTTATCAGGGACGGTTTTTATGAACGCTATCTGAACAGGATGCGGAAAATCTATAAGGCAAAACATGACCTTGCGCTTTCCATTCTCGCCCCCTGCAGATCGCGGTTTGCTGTACTTGGCAGCGGCGCCGGCCTGCACGTTCTGCTGCGGGAACGGACAATGCTCAGCGCAGATGAAGCGCAGAAAGAGTCTGCAGGCCGCAGGGACTGGCCGCCCGGACAGAATTCGAGGGAAAGCAGGATTATTGACAGGGAACGGGAGTTGTGCGGAGAGGCCGCGGCCGCGGGCATTAAAATCTACCCGTTATATGAACAGTGTATTCCGGGGCTGCCACTGCCGTACGATGCGCCGACATGGATGATCGGCTACGCGGCACTGACGGAAGATGAAATCCGGGACGGGCTGCGGAGACTGACGGGCGTCTGCCGGTAATCAAGGCAGTGCGTGCGGCATTCTGTAGAAACAAAGCGGGCAGACAGCCGGCATCATAACCGGTTGTCTGCCCGCTTTATCAAGAGCCCGTTCTATGTGGATTCCGCCGCATAAGGAGTTTTCCCTGTGCGGATTCCGCTGCATCAGAGGTTGCTCGCAAGATGCCGCAGCTGCGAAAGTACAGCCTGCATCTTTTTCGTATAATCCGAAACCTTGCCCTTGCGGCCGGTCAGGGTTTCCCGCATGGTGCCTGTTTTGACGAAATGGATGATATCCGACACACTTTGTGCGTCATCAATGCGCAGATAGCCGGCAATGTCAGCGTCCCCAAGCATCTCATCATAATATGCCGTCACATTTTTCCCCTGCCCCAGAAGGACCGTAAGCCCCTCCGGATCGTCCTCGAGCCTGACGGACTCCAGAAACAGGAAAAGAAACGGATATTGCTCCATCAGATCGGCTTCCACCTCCAGAATCTCCTTCTGCAGGTCAAAGTAATCAATAGCCGTGTCCCTGATTTCGCTTGTCAGTTCCAGAATCGTGAATCGGGTGATATAATCGTACAGGAAAGCATAGTAGCCTGCCTTGCTGACAAAGTAATGAAAGAGCAGGCCTTTGCTGATGCCGGCCTCTTTAACGATCTCGTCGGTGCTGGCATGGCGGTAGCCGTTCTGTGCGAATACTTTAAGGCCGGCATTGATCATGCGGTCTTGTTTTTCCTTTTTTAAATCAAAAAACTTTTCGTTCATAACCCCTCTTTGACCAAATCAGTCTATTTATAACTTTAACATAAATAAAATTATCCGACAATATCATTTACAGATTTTCATCTTGTCAAAATGACGAAAACGGGCGGAAAAAATGTCTGCATTACACATATATATCGCACCCGGACACTGAATACATGCAATATTATAAGGAATCTACATGTATATTCGGGTAAAATGCAGGATATTGGGCAAATTGTACGAAAATCGACAGAATTGACCGGTCGTCTGTTATATGCTTGCATTGATGCTATACTTATAGGGTATTAAATCATTTGGAGATATACTGTAATACAGTGTATGATCTTTAGCAAAATCCGGGAGAAATGTGTTATGAGAAAACGGCTGCTGTCTTTATTATTTGCCGGGATTTTTACGGCCTCGTCGCTGGCGCAGGGATTTCCTGTTCTGGCGGAGGATCAGCTGATGACGGAATCGCCAGCTGTCGGAATGACGGAGCAGGCTGCACAGCTGGAGCAGACACTGCAGGCAGAGCAGACTTCGGATCAGGGTGTATTTTGTAAAGGAAGGTTTTAACCCCTTCGCAAAATACACATGACTGCGGCTCATTTGTGGTGAATGGATTTGCAGTTTTGTGGGAAAGGAGATTCTTCATAAACTGCAATCATCATCCACGAAAGGAGCCTACAATGAAATCTGTATTTGAAGCTATGGGTGGGACATATCGGCAATGTGGGGATTATCTGATTCCAGAGATAGTCTTACCCGACACACTCAGAAACCCTGTCGGAAAATATGGTCGTATGCGCCAGCACTACCTAAAGGAGCATCACGGGGTGCTCTACAACGCGATGATTCTTGATGGAACACTCTGGAGTCACCTTGCCGAAGCCGATAAGACCTGCAAGGATCGTCTGAATGTGCTTGTCCACGGCATGAAGGAAAAGCAGGGTATCACAGAAGATATGAAAGCCCGTGACCCTATGGCATGGGTCGGAGCCATGAACAACATTCGCAGTGCTGCGGAGGAAATCCTCTTTGCGGAGGTGATCTACGCGTGAAATATGCAGATTACCTTGCTGTCTTGGATAACCATATTGCCTCCCACCCTTTGGAATTGGGAGATGGTGAGTCGGTTTTGACACTTCTGTATGAAAGCTACGAAGAATTGCAGGGGTGCAGCAGGCGAATCAAAGAGGATTTCCATGAACTGTACTGTCTTTTGGATGGAATACCGCTGACAGAACGGGACCGGATTATCAATCCAGTCTGTACGCTCTGCCGGGATCATGAACAGTCCGGTTTTATCCACGGTGTTCAGGTGGGCGTCCGACTGGCTCAGGAAATGATGGATTAAGCAAATGGACCGTCTCCAAAATGGGGACGGCCTTTTGCTGCCATTCCTATCCATCCCAAGTATCCCCGGACAGAGGGGATGGATAGGATAGATGTTTTGGACATCAGAACACATTATCGGCGGGAAAGCCCTTGATGCGATCCAGGTGCTTTGCCTTCATTGGAAAGAATGGACATATTCTGACTTTTCGGTTACAATAGATGCGAAGTACGACAAATCTGCACCCAGAATAATTTTTCAAAAAATTTTGTAGCGATTGGAAAAAAGCGCAATTCTGGTGCCCATATATTATGGGGGAGTATGATGGATGAGGTGATGAATATGGATAAAAGCAACCCTTATAGCTTTTATGTGGTGCTGGCGGATGGGATCATGGAGATTCCGCAAGAAAGCAATCTGTCCTAGATAACGCTGTTTTACGCGCTGCCGAGGGAACTGGTTGAGAAGCGTCCGGCGTATCTGGAGCTTCCACGGAACATTCACCAACTTTTACATTCCGAGGAACATCGCAAGCTGATTGAGTCGGAAGCCTTTCTGGAACTGGTCTGGGACTGCTATGCCTGGTCAGCATGGCAATTCTTCCAGGTGCCGGGCAAGGGTGGCGTAAAACACGACATCCCCGGTAACTGGTCAAACTACTCCGGCGACTTTCCTCTTTGGCAGCTGTCCTATGAAATCATCAAGTATTTCCGGCAGAAGTTTGAAACGGAGATGGAGTGGAGCTTCCAACGGTTGTTCCTGATGGATAAGGATTCGGAACTGCCTTGGCTCAGTTACCAGCATTTCGGAAATCTGGTTGGCAACCTCACAGATATGATCGTAGAGGAACAGAACTGGCAGCCCATGATCGACGAAATCTGGAACAACCGTCAGGTTGCGGATTACTCCGGCAAGAACATCAACAAGCGGGATTTTATGCGCTCTTGGGATCACAGCCGTACCGCAGAGCACATTTCTCTGGAGGACGTGCTGGAAAACGGCGCAAGCATTAACGGTGAGCAGCTTTATAACATTGCCGATCCCCGGGGCGAGTTTGAATCCACGGTGCTTACCGAGCAGAGCATGGAGCAGTTCAAGGACAAGCTGACCGAGCAGGACAAATTGATTTTGCAGCTGCGCTATGAGGGTTGCTCTTTGAAGGAGATTGCTGAGAAAGCCGGATTCAAAACGCCCAGTGCAGTCAGCAAGCGCATTGAGAAGCTGGCTGGGGCTTATGAAGATTTCGTTTCCGGGGAGTACAGCGATTTCCTGGACAAGCACACAACTTAACACAAGGCACTTTAGGCAGTCACGAATTTTCGTGGCTGCTTTTTTGATGCCGGAAAGGAGATTTATGAGCAGTGAACCATTGGAAATCATGCCCGATGTGATGGATGCCAAGCAGCTTGCGGAAGCATTGCGCATTTCCAAAGCCGGGGCATACAACCTGTTGAACAGCCCAGATTTCCCAACTTTGCGGATTGGTGGACGCAAACTGGTTATGAAGCAGGACTTACTAGAATGGCTGAGGAGCCATACCAACGGAAAGGAATAAGGTAATGGTCGAAAGGGAGGCGTAAAATACGACATCCTCTGAGGAGGGGCAGACGATTCCGTGGGAAGTGTTAGTTGGGGAACATCCCGCGGCTGTTTGTCCTGTTTTTTGAAATAGGCTTGTCCCGCGATTAGCCTGTTTTCTGAAAATTCCCCCATAACCATAGTGAGGAGGTAAGATGCTCGCCAATCCCGGCGGGCATTCTTTCATTCTCCCAGAAAAAAGAAAGGAACAATAATGCCTATGACAAAAACCAAAAGAGAATTGACCACTGGAGAAAGACGCTCCATTCGAAAACTGGTGACGGGAAGCTGTGCCAACTATGACAGCGAGTACGGCTGCCTGCCGCTGGACTGTGAATGCCCCATGCTTGGCATCTGTTATACAAACAGCACCATGTGCCGCTACTTTCGGGAAGCGGTTCTGCCCAATGCTCCCGAACTGGAAGCGGCCTTGCAGGGGCTGCCCACAAAACGCTGCCAGCGCTGTGGCAAACCGTTTCCGGTCAGTGGGCGCAGAGTCTACTGCTCTGACAACTGCGCGGAAGCGACCCGGAAAGAGCAAACCGCAGCCAGAGTGCGCAAATTCAGGAGCAAAGCGGCATTGTAACGCTTTGACACTAAAAAGTGATTGCAGTTACACTCTCTAACCTGTTTTCCACTTTGTGTTGGTTACAGGGAGCCAAAATCAAAACGGGAGGCTTGTCTATTCCATAAACTTTTCACACGAAAGGAATCACGACTATGAAAACATATCAGAAAACACAAATTTTGGATTTGCGTCCGGGACGCAGGAAAGTGAGGTTCAATGGCAGAAAACAAAAGCAGCCAGAATTATGTAACCCTGACCCGCCGGGTGGGTAATACGAATTACAAAGTTCGCGTACATTTCAATGAGACAGGAGAGGAATCCATGAAGATAAAATTTTGAGAATGATTCAGCGGGATGCGTTGAATCTTCCGAACGGGTGTGATATAATGAATCCACCGCAAATGAGCCGTCAGTCTGAAAGGAGCGCGTCATGAGCGTGAAACAGACTGAGGAAAAGATTACGGCGCTGTACGAGCGCCTGTCCCGTGATGATGATCTCACGGGCGACAGCAACTCCATTCTGAATAGGAAGAAAGCGGTGCCTTGATGCGCTAAGAAGGAAGGGAGAATGCATACAGGCTTATGAAGCAAACAGCGAAACGAATATGGAATCTGAGCACGTCTGTCCTGGTGGCCTCGACTGTAATCCTTGCTATTTTGCTGGTAGGGGTAAGGCTCACCGGCCTTCAGGTGTATTCGGTTCTCTCCGGCTCAATGGAGCCGGCCTATCCGGTGGGTTCCCTGATTTATGTGAAGGATGTGGACACGGCACGGCTGGGTGTAGGAGACGTGATTACCTTTCGGCTGGATGAAAACACCGTGGCGACCCACCGCATTACAGAGGTCGTTTCCGGCGAAGCAGATACCCTCCGCTTCCGAACCAAAGGGGATGCCAATGAAGTGGAGGACGGTGCCCTGGTGCGGGAGCAGGATGTCATTGGTACGCCAGTGTTCACCATTCCGTGGCTTGGCTATGCGGCCAGTTTTCTCCAGCATCCGCCCGGAAGGTATCTTGCCATTTCTGCCGGTGGGGTTTTGCTTTTGATGGTTCTGCTGCCGGATCTGCTGGCATCTGATGACACCGGGAAAAACACAGCGAATACACAGAATCACCGGGAAGCGGAGGCACTTTCCCTGGAAAAACAGGAGGATACAGTATGAAAACAAAATGGAAGGTGCTACTTACCACACTCTGCGCGCTGCTGCTGATTGTCGGCTCCGCTGTGGGTACGCTGGCTTACCTGACCTCTCAGGATGCCGTAACGAACACATTTACCGTTGGCGAAGTGACTCTGGGAAGAGACTTGCAGAAAGGTCTGGACGAGGCGCTGGTCAACGAGTATGGTCAGCCCATCAATAATGACACGGACAAGACTCCCGTTGAACTTGCGAAAGCGCCCCGGGTTCAGGAGAACGACTACAAGCTGGTTCCCGGTCGTACTTACATCAAGGATCCCACCGTCCATGTCAATCCTGCCAGCGAAGACTGCTATGTGTTCGTGAAGGTGGAGAACGGCATCGCCGCTTATGAGGCCGCCGCTGCCACAGGTGAGAGCGCCTATACACCCATTGCGGACCAGATTACCGGCAACGGTTGGAGCCGGCTGGAGGGCGTCGCCGATGTGTACTATCGGGTGTATACCAAGAGTGATGATGGTGCAGACCTCCCGGTGTTCGGCAGGTTCCGAATTGCGGGCGATGCCAATGAAAAGGAAGGCTGGGCGGACATCAACAAGAATAAGCCGAAGATCATTGTCACTGCCTACGCCGTGCAGAAAGAGGGCTTTGCGGCTGCCGGGGATGCCTGGAATGCTGCCTTTGGAACGCAGAATGCCGCAAGCGGTAGTTGAAAATTTGCTGCCTGTTGAAGAAAGGAGCTGTGCAAAATGGAAAAAGGAAAATTTGAATCGGCTGAGGGGCGTAAGCGCAGAACCCCTGGCACCAAGTCCATTGCGCTGCTGCTGGCGCTGGCGCTGCTGGCAGGCGGCGCGGTGGGCGGAACTCTGGCTTGGCTGCTGGACTCTACGGATAAAATCGAGAACACCTTCTCGCCAAGCAGCATTCACGTAACTCTGAGTGAGACTCCCCAGGCTTATAAAATGGTTCCCGGCTGGACCATTGCAAAGGACCCCAAGGTGAAGATTTCGGCAGCCAGCGAGGATTGCTATTTGTTCATTAAGGTGGAAAAAACCGGCGGCAATGTTACGATTGGTGAAAAACCCTACGGATTTGATGATTTTATTGCGTATGCCATTGCGGACGGTTGGAAAACGCTGGACGTAGTGACATATCCCGGCGTCTACTACATGGAAATTGAAGGTGCGGAAAAGAAAGACACAGAATACGGTATTCTTGACAGCGGCAGCTATAGAACATACACCTGGAGTGCAAATCAGGTTCTGACAAAGCCGGAGGTCACGGAGGAAATGATGGAAGCCTTGACGAAAGAGACCTACCCCAAGCTGAACATTACCGCGTATGCCGTCCAGCTCTATAAGAGCAACACCGTGAAATTCTCCCCGGCGGAAGCCTGGGCACAGGCTGCTGCCATGAAAAGCGGCAGTTGAGGTATCCTGCCCTCTTCGGAGGGCAGGCCACAGGACAGTACCCGGATTGCCGGATATTGTCCTGCGGCCTGTCAAACGAAAAGCACGAATCTCGTCGTAGAATGTCAGAATAAACTCAGATGAGCACGGCATATGAAGAAAAAAGTCCTGATACTATCCCTGCTGGCCATTTGCGCCGTGATCGCTGCGTCGGGAACGCTGGCCTATTACACGGTCTCGGAACGGGCGCATAGTGTAATCACCACCGGCAGCGTAAACATTGAAATTGAGGAGTGGCAGGATACCGGCAGCGGTTGGACACCCTACCCCTCCGGGCAGCCCATTCCCGCCATGCCCGGCGTCACCGTCAGCAAAATCGCCACAGTCAGAAATAATCAGGCGGAAAGCTACATTCGCGCGAAATTTGACGTGGTCATCACGGACGCGGACGGCGAAGCGATGGAGCTTCCCGCCGAGACTCTGGAAGGCCTGGTTCGCATCCGGGTAAACGACAGCGATTGGACGCGCAAAGCCGGAGATGACCAGTGGTGGTACTATACCGCTCCCGTAGCCCGGGGCGCAGCCACCGAACCGCTCTTTACGCAGGTCGTCTTTGACGGCCCCAATATGACCAGCGAGTATCAGCGCTGCGGCGTTCAGGTAATCGTAAGCGCTCAGGCTGTGCAGACAGCCAACAATGGCGCCGACGCGGCAGCGGCAAAGGGCTGGCCGGAAGCTTGAGAAAGGAGATGCCGGATAAATGCTGAAAAGAATCATTTCCCTGACCCTTTGCGTCTGCATGTTATGGTCCTCCACGGTGCTTGTTGCGGGCGCGGAAGGCCTGGTGGATGGGGAAAACGCGGCGCAGGCAGCGGATGACGCTCCGCTGTGTGACAAATGCAGTGCATCTCTGGACGAAAACGGCGCTGTGGTTCACGCGGCGGACTGCCCCACGCTGAGCCAAAAGGAAACTGCTCCGCTGTGCGACAAGTGCAGCGCAACTCTGGATGAAAACGGCGCTGTGGTTCACGCGGCGGACTGCCCCACGCTGAGCCAAAAGGAAACCGCCCCGCTGTGCGACAAGTGCAGCGCAACTCTGGATGAAAACGGCGCTGTGGTTCACGCGGTGGACTGCCCCACGCTGAGCCAAAAGGAAACCGCTCCGCTGTGCGACAAATGCAGCGCAACTCTGGATGAAAACGGCGCTGTGGTTCACGCGGCGGACTGCCCCACGCTGAGCCAAAAGGAAACCGCCCCGCTGTGCGACAAGTGCAGCGCAACTCTGGACGAAAACGGCGCTGTGGTTCACGCGGCGGACTGCCCAAACGCGCCGAAAACAGAAGAACCTCCGGCGGACTCCGGCCCCAAGGTGGGCGATCAGATCTGGATTAAGCGCGGAGTGGACATCTATAAGGACTATACCAACGAGTCCGAGACGCCCCACAATACGAAGGCCGCCTACCAGATCACCATTGAAGAGGTGATTTTGGGCACAGACAATGTACCGGCATGGTATCGCTTTTCCTTTGCGGGATTGAGTGGCATTATCGGCAGCGTGTTTCTGCGGGGGTACCAGTACGTCCGGGTGGAAAATACAAGCGTAGAGGAACCAACGGAGCCGACGGAGCCGCCGGTCACACCCGGCCATGAAGTGACCACCGAAAAGGGAGATACCGTTACCGCCGAGGGACTGCCGGAGACGGCTGTGCTGGCGGCAGGGGAACCGGCGCAGGAAGCGATGACCGCTCTGCGGGGCTTTGCGGCGGAGCAGGAGGAACCCTTCGGCAAGGCCCTACGGGAGAGAAATCGGAAAGTGGGTGAAAAGGGCTTTGCGGCGGAGCAGGAGGAACCCTTCGGCAAGGAGCTGTTTGCCTATGATTTGACTGTCCAGACGGATGAGGGCAGCCCGTGGCAGCCGGAGGACGGCCCTGTGCGGGTTACGCTGACCATCCCCGGGATGGAGGTAGGGGAATATGAGTCGGTGCGGGTCGCCCATCTGCATGACGGAACTGTGGAACTGTTGGAGACGGATTTTAACCGAACAGCGCACACGGTGACCTTCCTGACGGAGGGCTTTTCCGTGTTCTTTGGCTACACGGTGGATTTTGAATACCACGGCTATCAGTACAGTCTGGAGGGCGGCAGCGATCTGTGGCTGTCGGAACTGATGGAGGCGCTGGGGCTTTCCCAGAGCGTGGCGGACGTGGAGGACGTGGCGTTCAGCGACCCGGCCCTTTTGGAGATTTCCGAGCAGGACGAGGACTGGCTGCTGACTTCGCTGGCGGCCTTCACGACCAGGGAGTATTTGACCATCACATTCCTTGACGGCAGTCAGCTTGAGATTCTGGTAACGGACCCCATCACCCGCTATTATCTGCCCGGGACGAATTGGTGCGCCGATACCACTACCGTGACACTATTAGGCAGCAATTACCCGGTAAATACGGCTGTGATTCCAACCACCAGCGGCGATATTACCATCTACGCCCGACCGGGTATGGCTCTGAAATTCGATACCAACAGATATTCCCAGTTTGGCGAATGGACGGGTAATTCTCAAAAGACCGGCCCGTTTACTTGGGTTTATGATGAAGCGAGTCAGGTGCAGTATTACATTATTGACAATAATGCCGGCTACAAGACTGCGTCATTTAAACTTTACGATACCGCTGACCCAGATAACAGAACGACCAAGTGCACCGTCACGGTCAGTATTATTCCTGAAAATGAGGCACCCACCCTTGTGGAGAAAACACTGACTGCTGACAGCCAGTTTGCCATTGCCACGCTGCCGGTCACGCTCTATAACTATGATGGGTTGAAATTCAATCAATATTACTATAAGAAACAGAGAAGCGGATGGTTAGCTTTCCGGAGTAGTTCCCTGGGAAAGAGTGCAAATACAACTGGTACTAGTTGGACCAGCGCCTATCTTCCGAATGCCGGTACGGCCGCCTATTGTACAATGGGCATCATGCAGAACACCCTGGATCCGGTGACACATTTGCCGCGTTTGGGCAGTACGAATCAAACAGATTTGTTTTCCACGGATACACTGGGAGGGGCGAAAAAAGTCTATGAAAATGTGGGGTTCCAATTTATATACGATAAAACCACCGGTTATTATACCTACAGCAGCAACCTGAACCATGCTCAGCTTTTTGAAGAAGAGAACAAAATTAAACTGTATAATGAGACTTTAGCGCCGCAATACCTGTCGGTCGGAGATCAAGGGTGCGCGGGTTTCCACCCTTTTTCGGATATTAACCGGGCGTTCTCGGACAAAAACAACCAACGCAATCAAAACAATGCGAACCGAACCAAGATGTGGTATGACAATAACGGTGCATACCTGGCAAGTGACTATTTCAACAATTTCGCGCAGTACGCGATGGACCCGGTATCCACCACGTCCGCGACAAGCAAGGTGGATATGCATTTCGGCCTGCAGGTGGCTGCCCCCTTCTATTGGCCTGAGGGAGGACAAATCGAGGTCAATGGTCAGAAACAGGATTTAACCTACACATTTACCGGTGATGATGACTTGTGGGTCTATATCGATGACCAGCTGGTGCTGGACCTGGGCGGCGGACACTATCCAACTTCCGGCACCATCAATTTGGCGAAGAAGACAGTCAGTCTTGACAAGTTTAGAAACCAAGGTTATTCGAAGATAGTGTGGACAGGGAATGAATGCGTTGCAAGTGAAATTGGTAGGGGTCCTAAAACATGGCCTTTTGATGAACTGGGCATTCCGGATTTTGGCGAGAACCAAATGCATACGCTTCGGATTTTTTACCTGGAGCGGTTCAGCGGCGAATCCAACTGCCGCATGCGCTTCAATCTCCCCATCGGCCCCAGCGGAGACGCAACCATCAGCAAAACGGTCACTGACGAAAACGGCGCGCCCCTCGCGGTTACGCCCGACATTGCGTACACCTTCCAAGCCCTTTACACGGATGCCATGCACACGAATCCGGAACCTTTGAAAAACCAGAAAATCTGGATTGCCGCCGCAGAAACCACGACCGACGCGAATGGCTGCTTCCAGCTGAAGCATGGACAGACGGCGGAAATTCTGGATATCCCCCAGATGGCGGTCGATGCCAAAGTCTATGTGGTGGAGAAGACACCGAAGACGGACGCGCAATATGCCTATGTCGGAAGTACGGTTAAGATAAATGATGTTGAGCAACCACAACCATACGAATTTGATGCTTTGACAGCCTTTGCATCGGTAAACGAGGAGAAAATGTCCTTTGATTTTACCAACAGAGTCAAGCTGAGAACCGGCAATCTGACCATCGTCAAAGGGGGCATCGACGATTCGGATAACCACTCTGACAGCGGAGCCAACAAGAAGGAGACCCAGAGCACGCTCTATCACATCAGCGGTTCCGTTCAGTCCGAAAATGATTTCAGTATGGATGTGGCAATCCCCGGCAACGGCTCTGTGACCATTCAGAATTTGCCGGTGGGTACTTACACCGTCACCGAAAAAACGAACTGGTCCTGGCGCTACACCCTGAAAGACATTGCTGCACAAACGGATACGCAAGCCGTTCGGGAAAAGAACTCCATTCACTTTGCCCTGACGGAAGACGGAGAAACTGTAACCTTTACCAACGCGCGCAGTAATCCGTACTGGCTCTCCGGCGACTGCTACGCGGCAAACCAATGGGACAGCGATAACAACGTCCGCAGAGTATCATAAGGAAGGAGGCCGAAAAATGCTGCAAAGAAAACAGCCAGATAAATCCCCAAAAGCCCTGGCACTGATGGTTTCCCTGCTTCTGCTGCTGTGTGTAACGGTTAGCGGCACGGCTTCCTTTTTATTGGACAATGCAGGTTCGATAGAGAACATCTTCGAGTCCTCCAGAGTGACGACCTCAGTCACGGAAACCCTGACGAACGGTGTGAAATCTAACGTAAAAATCACCAATACCGGTGACACGGACGCCTATATCCGCGCCGCCGTGGTGGCCACCTGGCGGGACGCCGAGGGGAACCTCTTTGGCAAGGCCCCTGTGGCACGACTGGACTACGATATTACATTCAACACCGTTTCTCAGGGAAAGGCGAACGCCTGGATTCAGTCAAGCGACGGATTCTACTACTGGACAAGTTCAGTAAAGCAGAATCAATCTACCGGCGTCCTGATAGCAAGCTGTTCTCCAAGAGCTGGCAGAACGCCCGAGGGGTATACCCTGTACGTGGAAGTCATCGCCTCCGGCATCCAGAGCCGCCCCGCCAGCGTGGTGACGAGAGTATGGGACGGCGTGACGGGGGTCACCGGCGATACACTGACGATTCGGCAGGGAGGTTGACAGAAATGAAAAACATTCTGAAAAGACTTTCCATGCTTCTGCTGCTGGTGCTGCTGGCACAGCATCTCTGCGTTCCGGCCCTTGCCGCCTCTGTCACCTACGAAGGGGGCGCGGAAAAGTTCGTGTTCCTGCCGGGAAGCGCTTACAGTGATACGGATCTCTTCGAGAACTTTAAGAACGTGATGCCCGGGGATACTGTGGAGCAGAAAATTACCGTGAAGAACCGCTTCCGGGGCTGCGATTATGTGAAAATTTATCTCCGGGCGGACCCCCACGATGAGAAGAAGAATCCCCTCAGCCCGGAGGTTTCCGCCGCCGGTGAGACGGTTGCCTCCATGAAGGATTTCCTGAGCCAGCTTTCCATGACTGTCTATCAGGGGGATAATATCCTCTATCAGGCATCCCCGGATGTGCTGGACGGTCTTTCCAAAAATGTCCTGCTGGGCAGGTTTTCCCGGGGACAATCCACCGAACTGCGGGTCGTGCTGAGCGTGCCCGCCGAACTGGGCAATTCATACGCCAACCGGGCGGGCGAGGTGGACTGGGTCTTTACCGCAGAGCAGCGAAACGAGGATGGCAGCAATACTCCCGCTCCGCAGTCACAGCATGATCAGACCGTGCCGGAAGTGCAGACTCCGGTGAAGGCGCCTTCGCAGGAAGTTTTGCCGGTAACAGGACCTTCGGACGCTGTCAGTGGAGCAAAGCTTCCGCAGACAGGCCAGTTATGGTGGCCCGTTATGCTGATGGCAGGGTGCGGCACTGCCTGTGTTGCGGCGGGAATTGTTTTGTCCCGCAGGAAGAACCGGAAGGATGACGGATCCGGCACAGACAAGGTATGAGAAGAACTGCGGCAGAAGATGCAACCCGGCAGGAACAGGGAATGAGTAAAGCAGCGAAGATATGGATTGGCATAGGAACTGTTTTGATTGTGGCCGCGGCTGCGCTTACGCTTTATAACATCTGGGACGCCGCCCGGGCAGATCGTGCAGCGCAGAAAATCGGCAACGCGCTTTCGCGTGAAATGGATAATGGCAGCAAAGACCGGAATTCTGATGATACCGGAAAACTGCAGATGGAGACGATCACAATTGATGGCAGGAAATATATCGGAATGCTTTCAATCCCTGCTGAGGATCTGGAGCTGCCGGTACAATATGAATGGAGCTATGAGGCCCTGCGGATCAGTCCGTGCCGGTATACAGGAAGCTATCTGACGGATGATCTTGTGATCTGCGCGCACAATTACGCGAAACATTTCAGCAGGATCCGCTGGCTGGCTCCCGGAGATGACATTTACCTGCGGCCGGTGGACGGCAGTCAGATTCATTACACGGTGGAAAATCTTGAAACGGTGCAGCCGACGGATATCGATGACATGATTGAAAATCAAAGTGACTCCGGCAGTCATTGGGACCTGACACTATTTACCTGTAATATCGGCGGCCAGACCCGCTGCGCAGTGCGCTGTCATAGAGAAGAGGAATAAATACCTGCGGCGGCTGCAGTGCCGCCGCAGTTTTTTCTTCCTTTTTCCATGTAAACGGAGTAATATACTGCTTAAGTGTCCGGGCATCCGGGAAACGATGTAGATGCGCGGAAGGTACAATGATTATTCGCGGAGGTATGGAGATGAGTGCATTCGGTAAGGCATTATTCGGTGCTGCCCTGATCGGTGCTGCAGCTGCAGGGGTTTACTATTATCTGGAGAAGACTTCCAGAGAATCTGCAGAAGAAGGCGAAGAGAATGGCGGCGCATTTGATCCCGAGAACGTGAAGAAGGCCGCGAACAGAGCCTATACAACGATTAAGCATGGCACAGATCAGACGTGGTCAAAGGTAAAGGACGCGATTACACCCAGGAACGATGAAGCGGATGATGACGAAGACATCGACATTGAGGTTGAGGGGAACGAAGACGAAACGGCTGCGGAAAAAGTGCCGGAAGAGGCAGCAGCTGCAGCGGTGAATACACCGGAAGAGGCAGCAGCCGCAGAGGAGAAAACTCCGGAAGACACGGCAGCGGCAGAGGCTCCTTCAGAAACGGAAGAAAGTGCTGCGGAAGCAGCGGATGCGACTGTGGAAAATGCTGATTCGCCTGCGGACGATACAGCTCCCGCTGAAGACGGAAAGCAGCAGGATGAAGAGGAACCTGCGGATGCGCAGCAGAGTGAAGACGCTTCCGAAGATACAGAATTTGTAAGGAAAGCGGAAGAAGTCGAAAAGTTCTTCGATGATACCGACAGCAGCCGGTAATACATATGTTTATAAGATGCTGGGAGTGCAGTGACTGCCTTCCGGCATCTTTTGCGTGACGCGAAGGAAAGATCAGCGCCGCGCTGGAAGCTTTTGTCTTAAGTGTTTTAAGAAAGGGTGGAAATTGTAAGTATGAGTAAATCAAAGTCATCTGTCGGCGATCATGCGATTTATGACGCCAGAAAAGAACTGACAGCCGGCCAGATCGGAATCCTCGGGTTCCAGCATGTTTTTGCGATGTTCGGAGCAACGGTACTTGTACCGATTCTGACGGGACTCAGCGTTTCGGCGACCCTGCTTTGGGCAGGCCTCGGCACACTGCTGTTTCATCTGATTACAAAGAAAAAAGTGCCGGCATTTCTGGGCTCGTCTTTCGCGTTCCTTGCGGGTTATGCGGCAATTGCGCCGAATAAGGAGCCGGAGCTGCTGCGGTATGCGTGTTTTGGCGTAGCGGTTGCAGGACTTGCCTATCTGGTACTTGCCGCGCTGTTCAGAGCCTTCGGCGCGAACAAGGTCATGAAGTTTTTCCCGCCGGTCGTCACAGGACCGATCATCATCGCGATTGGTCTGAACCTTTCGACATCGGCAATCAATAACTGCGAGACAAACTGGTTCGTCGCGCTAGTAGCGATCGTGGTTGTCATTATCTGTAATATCTGGGGACGCGGAATGGTCAAAATCGTCCCGATCCTTCTCGGCGTCATTGCGTCTTATGTTGTTGCTGCTTTCTCCGGACTGATCGATTTCACACCGGTGAAGGAAGCTGCATGGATCGGACTTCCGCTCTCCTATAACAGAACTGTTTTTTCGATCTTCACGGAGGGAGCGGACACCGGCCTTCTGATAACAGCGGTCATCACGATCGTTCCGATCGCGTTCGCGACAATGATGGAGCATATCGGAGATATTTCCGCGATTTCATCGACTGTCGGTGTCAACTATATTCAGGATCCCGGCCTGCACAGAACACTGACCGGCGACGGCCTTGCGACAACGCTCGCATCCCTGTTCGGTGCGCCTGCGAATACAACTTACGGCGAAAACACCGGTGTCCTCACCCTCACAAAAGTATATGATCCGATGGTGATCCGTCTTGCGGCGGTGATCGCGGTTGTTTTGTCGTTCTGTCCGAAGTTTGCCGCAATTATTGAAGTCATGCCGGCTGCGACAATCGGCGGCATCTCGCTGGTCCTGTATGGTATGATTTCCGCGGTTGGTGTCAGAAATCTGGTTGAAACGCACTGCGATTTCTCCAAGAGCCGTAATGTCCTTATCGCGGCGCTGATTCTGGTTCTCGCGATTGGTCTGAATTTCTCTGCGGATGGCGGCCTTGTGTTCCATGTCGGCGCGGCGACAATTACTTTCTCCGGCCTTGCGACAGGATCTCTGGTCGGTATACTGCTGAATGCGATTCTGCCGGGCAAAGATTATCATTTCTCGGAGAATGAGCCGAATGATACCGGCGTAGATCTTGAACTGCATCAGGGCGAAAACTTTGCAGATGAAGCGGACAAGAAGGCGTGATCCGATAGAAAGAAGAATAATAGAATGGAGCGGCCGGGCTTTAGAGTCCGGCCGCTCTTATTAGTGTACCCTGCGGTGTGGTGTACCCGGCGGTTCATTTGCGTTTGCTGCCGCATTTAAATTGGCTATTTAAGACACTGCGGCCGGCAGCATTCAGAAAGATTCTGCTCGTCAGACATCATCTTAAACATTCTTCGATTGCAGAATTTCGGAAGCCCTGCGCATCGCCTGCTCCATCGTAAGAGAGTCATCCAGAGATTTCAGATAAGCGGCAAGGATTTTAATGTTTTCAGCAAGATTTTCAGCCTTGCCTTTTGCTTCGCCTTCAGCGAGTCCCTCGGCTCGCCCCTCCTTACGGGCTGTCCACTCGATCTCTTTCTTCTCCATTTCCCAATCCATATATTGTTTCCTCCAGACAGCATTTTTCTTAGCTCTTCGGACCGCCCTGTCAATCTGCTGGACATAGGAATCGTCTGATCTGCTGGCCGGTTTCCCGCCTACGTAATCGAGAAATGCGGACTGCGGCAAACTCCTGCGGATGAAAAAGTCTGCGTGCATGAGATTCGTTCGAATGAACAGAAGTGATAGAAAGACAGGACCGTCAAAAGCCGGCGTTCATCAGAAGACGAAGAGCATGTCACTGCCAAGATTATAGCATAGATGCATCCTATCGGTGAAGAAAATAAGAGCGAGCCGCGTGGCGAAAGCATTGAAGAGGCGGTGAGTATTGCCGCGCGGACAAAATTGGATCAGCTTCATGCAATATGAAAGCCCCGCGCCGGAAAGCATAGATAATCCAAGACGAATCCGGCGGCCGGCGCGGTATTGCCTGAAAAATGAAGAAATCTATGCAATACGCGCGCAGCCGTCTGCAATGTCTTAAAAAATCTATGCAGGCGCGGGTGAAAGCGCGCTATTGCATAGAATCATCGGGAAGTGCCTGCCGTAGCCCGTGAAACTGCCGAAAAGCACTTCCGCAAAGAACAGAATTCCATAGAAATCGGCCGGCTACCGCCGCACCAAATAAATCAGGCCGCGCGGCGAAGCCTCCGGAGAGCCAAAGTGAGCACCGCGCGGACAAGTTTTCCCATCCCCGGCCGTCCCGGCTCGATGTATAATAAATCATCGCGACTGGCGATCGCAGTGAAGAGGAGTTTGAAGCAGCATGAGCTATTCTTTTTATACAGGCGCCTCCGGTGCCGGAAAAAGCAGTGAACTTCATAAAAAAGTAATCGAATACACAAGCGGTTCCTTAGGCCGCTATGCCATGTACATTGTGCCGGAGCAGTATACGATGCAGACGCAGAAGGAGCTTGTCCTGGCATCACCAAATCATGGGATCATGAACGTCGATGTTTTGTCCTTTGGAAGGCTGGCTCACCGCATCTTCGCGGAAGTCGGGACCGACGACAGAACGCCGCTGGATGATGTAGGAAAAAGTTTGATTCTTCGCAAAGCGGCAGCAGGCTGTTCGAAGGACCTTTCTGTTTTGAAGGGACAGATAGACAAGCTGGGGATGATCAGCGAGATCAAGTCGGTGATTTCCGAGTTCATGCAGTATGGGATCGGGGTACCCGACGTCGACGATCTCATACGGTATGCCAGAGAGCACGGGCAGGGCGCGCTGGCCGCAAGACTTCAGGATATCCGGCTTCTGTATCAGGCTTTTCTTGCCTATAAGAAAGAGCGTTTTATTACGAATGAGGAGACGATGGACCGGCTTGCACAGGCAATACCGCAGTCCCGCCTGATTCCGCCAAGCATTCTGATTTTCGACGGATTTACGGGGTTTACGCCGGTGCAGTACAGAGTGCTGTCTGCTTTGATGCAGCGGGCAAAAAAGGTGATTTTCAGTCTGACGATCGGTGAGGACGGAGGACCTTCCGCGGCCGAATGCGAGAATCCGCATGTTCTGCTGGACGAACAGGATCTCTTTTACCTTCCGCGCAAAACAATCCGTGACATCACAATGCTTGCCGAAAAGGCGGGTGTGCCCCATGACAAGGATGTGACGTTCGGCGAGGGTACGCCCGGCCGCTTTTACGGCAGCGCGGCATTCGCGCATCTGGAGAAGTCACTGTTCCGCTTCCCGTTAAAGCCCTATGAACCGGAAGAAGACAGCCGCAGAGCGGCTGCCGGAGCCGCTCTGTCCGGCAGCGCCCGACCCGCAGGCACCGCAGCCGGACAGAGCCCTGCAGGTTCTCGCACAGGAACTTTTCCTGTCGAAATCATGCAGGCTGACTCTGTATCAGAAGAAGTCCGTCAGGTCTGCATCCGGATCCGGGAGCTGGTGCGTTCGGAAGGGTATGCTTTCCGCGACTTCGGCATCGTGGCGGGGGATCTCGCCACCTATGCCGACGAGCTCGAGCTGCAGGCAGCACGCTATGACATTCCGCTTTATGTCGACCGGACGAGGGCTGTGATCCAGAATCCCCTGACGGAAGCCGTGCGGAGCGTTCTTCTTGTGATCTCGGAGAGTTTTGCGTACAGTGCTGTTTTCCGGTATCTGCGGAGCGGCCTGTCGAATCTTCTTCCCGAAGAGACAGACCGGCTGGAGAATTACTGCCTTGCGCGCGGCATCCGTTCCAAGGGGAAATGGATGGAGCCGTTTGAAGGTGATTTCGAAATACTCCGCCGGAAGTTTCTTTATGAACTGGAGCCTTTGATCAGCGCGGACAAAAGCGCGGCCGCAAGGACAGGGGCTCTGTATGAATTTCTGCTGCGAATCCATGCGGCAGAGAAGATGCAGGCACTTGCCTCCAAATTCGAAAAAGAAGGTGACCCGGTTCGCGAAAAGGAATATGATCAGATTTACCGCGCGCTGATCGCGCTCCTGGATCAGATGTACGAACTATTAGGTGATGAACCGGTTTCCGCTGCGGATTACACGGAACTGGTGGATGCCGGACTGCAGGAGATTAAGCTTGGTACGTTGCCGCAGAAAGCGGACCGCGTCCTCGCAGGTGATATCGAGAGGACCAGACTTTCTGAGGTGAAGGTGTTGTTTTTCATCGGGGCAAACGACGGAAGCATCCCGCGCGCGACATCTAAAGGCGGCCTCATTTCCGATCTGGACCGCGAATTTCTGCAGGAGTCGGGACTCGAGCTTGCGCCGACGCCGCGGCAGCAGATGTACATTCAGCGATATTATCTGTATCTGAATCTGACAAAACAAACCGCGCGTCTCATTGTATCTTTCGCCGCCGCGGCACCGGACGGGTCGGCACTTCGTCCTTCCTACCTCATCGATCTTCTGCGCCGCATGTTTCCTGCGGTGAAGGTCCGGACGCCGCAGCTTCGCCCGATGGAGCAGCAGCTCGTGTCCGACAAAGATTCCGTGCATTTTCTTGCCGCGGGACTCAGAGAGTTTGCGGACGGACTATATGACAGAAAGCCGGAAGAGAAAGACCGCTTTCTTACCGTTTACGGCCTTTGCTGCGGCGCGGGAAGGCCGCAGGCGGCTGCGGTAAGGAGGCTTTCGGAAACGGCTTTTGCGCGCTACACGCCGATGCGGCTTTCAGCGGAAACCGCGGCGCTTGTTTACGGCGATATCATCCGGGGCTCTGTTACAAGACTGGAGACCGCGGCGCAGTGCTACCTGAAACAGTATCTGCAATACGGACTGCGGCTGAAAAGACGCGGCAATTATACTTTCGAGCCCGCGGATTCCGGCACTATTCTGCATGGCAGCATTGAGAGCTTCGGCCGGAAGCTGCGGGAGCATCACCTCTCCTGGAAGGAATTTTCGAAAGAAGAGGGAAGAACACTCATCAGGGAAGCTCTTTCCGAGACGGCAGACCAGTATAATCACGGTCTTGTATATGCGTCCGCGCGAGATGCGTACAGGCTGGGAAGGATGGAGAAAATACTCGAACGCACGATTGAAACGCTGCAGTATCAGCTGCGGCAGGGGGAGTTTGTGCCGGCGTATTTTGAGGTCGATTTTGGCTATGGAAGCGCCATGAACTTCAGGCTTTCCGACGGACGCAGCCTTTCTCTGACAGGGCGCATCGACCGCGTGGATCTTTGCGGAGACGAAGGGAACCTGTACGTCAAGATCATTGATTACAAGTCGGGAAATCCGGATCTGAATAAAGATAAGATGGCCGCGGGCCTGCAGCTGCAGCTTTTGCTGTACATGGATGCCGAAAAGGAACTGCTGGAGAAGCTGCACCCGGGCAGAAATGTGATTCCTGCGGCGCTTCTGTACTATCATTTCGGCGATCCTCTGATCCGGAGCGAAACCCTTTTGCCGGATGATCCGTGCGTTGACGAAAATACGGCAGAGCAGCTGCGGGAAGCGCACATTCACGCGATACGAAAGAGCCTGTGCCCGAAAGGCATGGTGAATGCCGATCCGTCAGTCATTCACCTGCTGGACCGTTCGGAAGAAGCGGACAGCGCGGTCATTCCGGTCCGGCTGACGAAAAAGGCACCGCAGCAGGTCGCCAAAACATCGGCAGCCAGAACTTTTGACGAAGCGGAGTTTAATGCAATGACAGAAGCGATGAAGCGAAGAATCCTGGAGCTTGCTCTGCAGATCATGGAAGGAAACATTCAGGCGGATCCGGTGGCGCTCGAAGGCGGAAGAAGCGCCTGCACGTTCTGTGATTATCAGGATGTGTGCGGTTTTGACAGGAAACTGCCGGGCTGTCGTTACTATCAGATTTCAGAGAAGATCCCGAAAGAGGACAGGGAGCAGTAATCGGATATGGGATTTCATTTTACAGAAAATCAGACAAAGGTGCTGAATGCCAGAAATCATAATATTCTGGTCTCGGCGGCGGCGGGCAGCGGCAAAACAGCCGTCCTTGTCGAACGCATCATCCGGATGATCAGCGAGGGAGAAAAGCCGCTCGATATCGACCGTCTTCTTGTCGTGACGTTCACGCGGGCAGCCGCGGCGGAAATGCGCGGGAGAATCGGCAGAGCTATTGCGGACCGCCTTGAAAAAGAACCGGACAACCGGCACCTGCAGCGTCAGGAAACGCTTCTGCACCACGCGCAGATCACGACGATTGACAGCTTCTGCAGTTTTCTTCTGCGCAACAATTTCAGTGACATCGGCCTGGACCCCGGCTGCAGGCAGATGGATGACACCGAGGAAAAGCTGCTGCGCAGCGATACGCTGGACAAGTTTGTCGAGCTGCAGCACGAAAAGAATGATCCGGCATTTCTTGCGGCGGCGGACTACTTTTCGGCGGAGGGAGACGGAAAGCTGGAAGAGCTGATCGGCCGGCTTTATTCGGCTTCCAATTCGCATCCTTCGCAGAAAGACTGGCTGCTTGCGCACCGGGAAGATTACAGCGTGCAGGGAGAGGAAGACCTGCTGCATCAGGCGTGGTTCCGGAGTCTTCTTCTGGACGTTCTGGACACGATCGAAGATACGAAGGAAATCTATCGCGCGATTGCTTCTATCTGCGCGCAGCCGGACGGGCCATATCCGTACGCGGATATTCTGGAACCGGATCAGGAAGCGGTTTTTGCCCCGTTCGGCATAACCGATCCGAAAAAGGGGTTGCAGCAGGCACGCGGGATTTTGCTTGATGAGAGCGCGGATACAGATGCGCTGCGGGATGTTTTTCAGAAACTTGCGGCCAGCTGCGCGGCTCCTTCATCTTTCGCAAAACTTCCTTCGATCACAAAGAAGATGACGACCGTCAGCGACGAGAAGAAAAAGCTTGCCGGCGACCTTCGAAAATCGGTGAAAGAGCAGCTGCAGAAATACAATACGGAGATTTTCACAGCAGACCTGCGGACGCTCGTTTCACGGATGAACAGGGCAGATGCCGCGCTGCGGGCTCTTGTCGATACGACAATTTCTTTTATCGATATGTACGCGCAGGTCAAAAAAGACCGCAGTCTTATTGATTTTTCCGATCTTGAGCGTTTTGCACTGCTGGTCCTTCTGGAACGCAGGGAGAATGCGGACGGAACGGTCAGCTATGTGCCAAGGAGCGGCGCGAAGGCGTATGAGAAGTATTTTGACGAGGTACTGATCGACGAATATCAGGACAGCAACGAGGTACAGGAGCTTCTCTTATCGACGATTGCGGGTGAGTCGGATGGGCGTTTCGCACGGTTTATGGTCGGCGATGTCAAACAGAGCATCTACCGTTTCCGGAACGCCCGCCCGGAGATCTTTGTCCGGAAGTTTGATACCTACAAGCCGGATGATCCGCAGTGTGAACGAATCGACCTTGATCAGAATTTCCGGAGCCGTCCCGAAGTGCTGGACGCAGTCAATGCTGTTTTCCGGAAGATCATGCGGAGGGAAATCGGCGGCGTCGATTATGATGCGGCCGCCGAACTGAAAGCCGGAGCTGTCTATCCGCCGCTGCCGGAAGGGATGACGGATACAGCGGAACTGCTGCTGGTTGCAGGTATGCCGGATGAGGATACAGAAGAAGACGCCGGAAAAGACACCGGGAAAACCTCCCCGGACGCCGCAGAATCTGCCGGAGAGACCTCCGCGGATGAGAATGATGTGGCTTCGCTTTCCAGCCATAAGAAAGAGGCGCTTGCCGTGGCGCAGCGCATCCGCAGGATGGCAGGCTATGAGCTCGTAACCGACAAAGAGACGGGGCAGCTCCGTCCGGTGCGATACAGCGACATTGTAATTCTGCTGCGTTCGGGCGGAAGCTGGTATGACGCGTTCCGCGAGATTTTCGAGCTGCAGGGAATTCCCCTGTATGTGGACAATAAGACCGGATACTTCGCAGCCGAGGAAATCCGGGAAGTTCTGCAGCTGCTGCGGGTCATCGACAATCCCAGGCAGGATATTGCGCTTTATGGAACACTGCGGGGATATTTTGGCGGCTTTTCGGAAGATGAAATCGGCAGAATCCGTGCCTCCTTCAAGCCCGGCGAAGGCAGCGGGACCGGCGCCGCGGACAAGGGGCAGAGCGGAGAGGATACTTTTACTTTCGAGGGAGAGAATCAGTTTCTGCTGGACGCGGTGATTTCGTATGCAGGTGAAAACACCGAAGCCGGCAGAAAATGCGCCGCATTTCTTTGCTTTCTGGATGCGTGGCGGGAACGCGCGCGAACCATGCCGATTCATACGCTGCTGGAGCAGTTGATTACGCAGACCGGGTATGACGACTATGTCACGGCGCTTCCGGCAGGCGGACAGCGCAGGGCAAATCTGCAGGCGCTCATCGTGCGCGCGCAGGACTTCGAAAAGACGGCGTTCACCGGACTTTTCAATTTCATCCGTTATATTGATCAGATGCGGGAGAGAAAAGTTGATTACGGAGAGGCGAATGTCCTGGATGAAAACGCGGATGTCGTCCGCATTATGACCATCCATAAGAGCAAAGGACTGGAGTTCCCGGTTTGTTTTGTCTGCGGGACGGCAGGAAGACTGGCGTTTAAAGGCAAAGACTCGCAGGGCTCCGTGATCATTGACAGCGATCTGGGGTTTGGGATTGACTATATCGACACGGTCTACCGGAGTGAGCTTGCAACGCTCCGGGGCCTTGCCGTGCGGGACAAGATAGAGCGCGACAGCCTTGGAGAAGAATTGCGCGTTCTGTATGTCGCGCTCACACGCGCGAAGGAGAAACTGATCATCACCGGCTATGTGCGGCGGCACAGCGCGAGGGAGAAACAGCTGCAGAAAGCTGCGGCAGGCATTGCGCCCGGCGCCGGGCCTCTGCCGGTTCCCGTCATCCGGGGCGCCAGCAGTTATCTCGACCTGATCCAGCTGGCCTTCACTGCGATGACGCCGGCGCAGCAGCGGGATTTTCGGGTAGAAAAGCAGGATATCACAGATCTTGATCTGCGCGAAGTAGAAGAGAAGCTGACGCTTGGCGTCCGGAAAGAAACGCTCCGTGCGGCGCGGGAAGGCGGCATTGCGAAGCTGCCGAACCCGGCGCTTGCGATGGAGCTGGACGAGCGTTTTTCTTTCCGCTATCCGCATGAAAATTTAAGCAGTCTGTTCACCAAAACAACGGTCACCGAGCTTAAACGCGTTTCGGAGGAAGAAAATGCCGTTGGTACGGAGGAAGGAGCGACTTCCCTTGACGGTGCGGTGCAGCTGTATCCGGAGAAGGACCCGGATGTTCCGGTACCGCGGTTTGCAGCAGAGAGCGGAACAGCTGCCGGAACGGCAGCTTCCGCAGCAACAGACGGTAAGTACGCTGGTGCCGTCGATACCGCCACATCGGCTTCCGGAACACTGCCCGCCGCCGGGGCAGGCGGACAGCTGAAAGGCGCGCGCCGCGGCACCGCGATTCACCGCGCCTTAGAGCTCATCGATTTCAAACGCTGGCCGGTGCCGTCGCAGGTTACGGACGACGAAATCATTGCCTTTGTCAGAGAAAAAATTGACCGGAAGGAGATGCCGGCGGAGTACGGTGATGTTTTGTCGCCGCAGGTGCTCCGCCCGTTCCTGCATTCGGAGGCAGCCGCGCGGATGGCAGCCGCGGACGCACGGGGAGAACTTCGAAGAGAGCAGCCGTTTGTCATCGGTGTCCCGGCATCGAGACTGGGGAGTGATTTTCCGGAATCGGAAACGATCCTGATCCAGGGAATTATCGACGCGTTCTTTCTTGAAGAAGGAACGAACGGAAAGAAAATCATTCTGCTCGATTACAAGACAGATTATGTCCGGGAGCCGGAGGAGCTGATCAGCAGATACAGGGTTCAGCTGGATTACTATAAAGAAGCGCTGGAGCGCACGAGCGGACTTCCGGTGGCACAGAAGCTGATCTATTCCTTCCGTCTGCAGAAATTAATTGAAGTATAATCAAATTCATCCGGCCGGGCGATGTGAAGCGGGTTTGTAAAGTGAAATTTACAAACCCGCTTTTCATGTAATGTCCCGGCTGCACTTGCGCACCCGGGACAGCCGGCCTGTCCGTGCATTTCCGGCCAGTCGTCTCGTGTATTTCCACAAAATGTCAGCAGAGCAGTCCTGCGACGAACTTTTCCACCTCACCCATATCTGCTGTCGGCTCGAAACGTCTGACAACATTTCCCTGCCTGTCAACAACAAATTTCGTGAAGTTCCATTTAATGTTCGAATTATTCTTGAAATCCGGATCGATCTTCTTAAGAAGCGTGTTCATAGCGGCGCAGGTTGCCTTCGCCTTGATCCCTTTCGCATCTTTTTCAAATCCCTCGAATCCTTTCTGACTCTTGAGAAAAGTATAAAGCGGCTCTTCCTTCTCGCCTGCAGCGTCGTTATTGTTGACAAAGGTTTTGTGCATCTGTGGAAACTGCGTCTTGTATTTCAGCTGGCAGAATTCATGGATTTCCTCATCTGTGCCGGGAGTCTGACCCGCAAACTGATTGCAGGGAATATCCAGAATTTCAAGTCCCTGATCATGATACTTCTCATACATTTCTTCCATAGGAGCGTAGTGTGGTGTGAATCCGCAGCCGGTTGCCGTGTTCACGACAAGAACAACCTTACCCTGATAGCTGCTCATGGGAACTTCGTTTCCCTTGGAATCTTTTACGGAATAATCATAAAAACCTGCCATATCGTGCCTCCGATCTGTATTGGTGGTAATAACCTGTTTCTTTGCTGTCTTGAATATATTGCATACAATTAAATTTGTCAACATGAAATTCCGGATACAGGGAATTTAACCGTGCCTCCGGATACCGCAGCGCCTGCTCCATGCAATAACGCGGCGGGGAACGTCCCGCCTTGTCTGCCGCAGGGCAACAAAGCTATAATGTGCTTCAGGAGGTCTCATACCATGATTTTTTACTTTTCTTCTACAGGAAATTCCAAATACGCTGCCGAAAAGATCGCCGAAATGAACGGTGACAGACTTGTTTCCATAGGGAGGGCCATGAAAAGCAATGAACTGCACTATAAAATCGGCGAACACGAGGACATCGGTTTTGTCACGCCGGTATACTACTGGGGAATACCGGACATTGTCTATGAATTTCTGAATCATGTCCGGCTGGACGGGCATGGCACCGACCGGTACATCTACCATGTGGTTACATTCGGCAGCGTCACGGGTGGTGCGAACGCAATGCTGATGAATGCTCTCCGCAAGAATTTCGGTCTGATGCTGTCTGCGACTTTCGCGATCCGCATGGTGGATAATTACACTCCGCTGTATGACTGTTCCAATCAGAAAAAGAACGCAGAGGTTCTTGCGGCAGCGGAGCCTGCGATCCGGGAAGCAGCCGAGAAAATCAAAGCAAGAGAGCCGGGAGAACATAATTTTGACAGGGGTGCATGGGCACTCCTCTGGCCTGCGGCACAGCTTCTGTATGAGCATGAGCGCAGGACAAGGAAATTCTCCGTGACAGATGAGTGCATTTCCTGCGGACTCTGTGAGCGGCAGTGTCCTCTGAACGCAATACGTATGGAAAACGGAAAACCTGTCTGGGTGAAGGACAAATGTACGCTGTGCCTTGGCTGCCTGCACCGCTGTCCCAAAGCTGCTATCCATTACGGAACCAACGAAAAAACAGTGTTGCACGGCCGGTACCTGAATCCGAATACAAAGCCGGATATACTCTGAGCGCGGCTGTTTGCGGCGCAGCCGGCCATGACCCGTGCCGCAAACCCGACCGGCCAATCCGCCAATAGAACATAATATGCATTTGCAAACGCATAAAATACGATAAATCGCATAATATATTCAAACTGACGACATTTAATGCATATAAAACGAATATTTAGTCAGATTTCCACTTGCATTCCCGCGTTAAAGTGCATATTATTAGGAGCATAACAACGGAAGAACGATCCTTACCGAAGGCACCCGCAGGAAATAATGGGGAGCGCCGCTGAAGGATCCGGATTGGAGGATATTATGAAGAAGGTATTGGCAGTATTACTTGCAGGCAGCATGGCGGCCGCACTCGCGGCATGCGGATCAACAAAGAGTACGGATTCGGCAGCGCAGTCAAGCGCAGCGAATACGATCGCCACCGAAGCGGCAGGCGCATCCACGGAAGCGGACGGCGCGGCGACCGAGGCTGCTGCGGCGGCAACCGAGGCAGCGGCGCAGACGGATCTTTCCGGTTCGAAGTATCTTTCCGACGGCGTCATGACCGTAGCGCTGAACTCGACGTTCCCTCCGTTTGAGTACCTCGGTGACGGATCGGATGACTTCTCCGCGATTACGTCGAACCCGACGCAGGCGACCGGTTTTGATGTAGCGCTTGTCAATGAAATCGGCACGCGTCTTGGCGTGAAGGTGGAAATCGAAGACATGGACTTTGACGGCATCATTGCCGCAATCGGCACGAAGGCAGATGTTGCGGCGACCGGCATGACCATCAATGACGAGCGTAAGAAATCCGTAAACTTTTCGGATCCCTATTATGATGCAACGCAGGCGGTTCTTTTAACAAAGGATTCTTCCATTGCTACAGAAGATGATCTGAAGAAGGCTTCTTCCATCGGTGTGCAGCAGGGAACTACCGGCGAGAACATCGCGCGCGGAATCAACGATGCCGCTACCGTTTCCGTGAAGAGCTTTAACCAGGCTGTCGCGGATCTGATGAACGGCAAGAACGACGCGGTGATCGTCGACCAGTCTACCGGAGAGGCTTTCCTTTCCCAGAATCCGGACAAGCTCAAGCTCCTGCCCGGCTCGCAGTTCAAGTTTGATACCGAGCAGTATGGTATTGCGATGCCCAAGGATGATGAAGTGATGCTTGGAGCCATTAACGGAGCGCTGGAAGCGATGAAGGCGGACGGAACCTATGATTCTCTCGTTGAGAAGTACATCAATAATTACGAAGCACAGTAAGTTCTGAACAGTTCTGTTCGGACAGGATCTACCGGGGCTGCCGCTTCCGTGACCATGGATCATGGCCGCGAGGCGCGACAGCCCCGTTGTGATGCATACCGGCGCAATCAGGCGTTTTCATTCGGGCCGCTGCGTCGTATAATGCAGTCATAAGTGTAACCGCGGATCAACCGCAGAAGAGGAGAGCGCGATGTCGCTATCAGAGCAGTTTTACTCGGCTTTTATTAAAAACAACAGATGGCAGCTTTACCTGCAGGGTCTTGGCAAGACGATCGAAGTCACGTTTTTCGCCGCGATGCTGGGCCTTGTTCTCGGTACAGTCGCGTGCCTGCTGAACATGCAGAGAAGCAGGAACGGGAAGCGTACCGTGCTCTCGGGAATTGCGTATGTCTATATTGATGTGATCCGCGGGACGCCTACCATGATTCAGCTGCTCATCATGTGGAACGTCATCATGGCTGCCAGCAAGAACAAGATTCTGGTCGCCAGTCTGGCCTTCGGCATCAACTCCGGCGCCTATGTCGCCGAGATTATCAGAGGCGGTATCCAGTCCGTGGATCCCGGGCAGATGGAAGCCGGACGTTCCCTCGGCCTTACGAGAATCATGACGATGAAGAGCATCATTCTGCCGCAGGCATTCAAGAACTGTTTTCCGTCACTGTTAAACGAGTTTATCACTCTGTTAAAGGAAACCTCCATTGCCGGCGCGGTCGGGCTGGCAGAGCTGACCCATGCGTCCGATCAGATTTCCAGCGCGACGTTCTCGTACCTGATGCCGCTGCTTGGAGCCGCTCTGATGTATTTCGCGGTTGTCAAGTTCCTGTCCCTGGTTTTCGGCAAGGTAGAGAAAAAACTCCGCGAGAGTGACAACCGTTAACAGAAAACTGCCCGTTTAATTTATGGAGGATAGGAAATCATGAGTGATACAGCAATGATCCGCGTCAAGGATCTGCACAAGGATTTCGGGCAGAATCATGTTTTGCGCGGAATCAATTATGAAATACAGAAAGGGCAGAAGATTGTACTGGTCGGGCCTTCCGGCTGCGGCAAGAGTACCTTCCTGCGCTGCCTCGATCTGCTGGAAACGCCGACATCGGGCGAGGTATGGCTTGATGATATCAAGGTCAACGACCCGAAGACCGACATCAACAAAGTCCGTCAGCGCATGGGCATGGTTTTCCAGCACTTCAATCTGTTCCAGAACCTGAAAATCATTGACAATCTGACACTGGCGCCTGTAAAGCTTGGCCTGATGAATAAAGAAGAGGCCGGTGAAAAGGCACTGGAGCTGCTCCGGCGTGTCAATCTTGCCGACAAAGCGGATGCCTATCCGCACTCTCTTTCGGGCGGCCAGCAGCAGCGGATCGCGATCGTGCGTTCGCTTGCGATGAATCCCGAGGTTATGCTCTTTGATGAGCCGACTTCCGCCCTTGATCCGGAGATGGTCGGAGAGGTGCTGCAGGTTATGAAGGAGCTTGCGGAAGAAGGCATGACAATGGTCGTTGTCACGCATGAGATGGCATTCGCGCGCCAGGTGGCGAGTAAGGTCATCTTCATTGACGGCGGTCTGATTCAGGAGGAAAATACGCCGGAAGAATTCTTCGAACATCCGAAGAACCAGAGACTGCAGGATTTCCTGTCCAAGGTTCTGGCGTAGTGAATAGAATGTATTCCGGCGAAGGCACCCGCCCGGGCGGGCTTGTTTTCCGCCGGATATTTCTGTATAAAGAGGAAAACATATGTCGTGGGAAAATCTTGTACGTAAAGTGGAGCCTTACACCGCGGGAGAGCAGCCGAAGGACCGGACGGTCATCAAGCTGAATACAAACGAGTGCCCGTATCCGCCCGCACCTGCCGTCAAAACAGCATTGGATATTCTTCGGAACGAAACGCCGGATCTGCGTCTGTATCCGGATATGGACGCGTCGATGCTTGTGGAATCCATCGCGGCCTGCTATCATGTGAATCCGGAACAGGTTTTTACAGGCGTGGGCTCGGATGATGTCCTTTCCATGAGCTTTCTGACGTTCTTTACAAACGGGCGGAAGATTCTGTTCCCGGATATCACCTATTCTTTTTATGACGTATGGGCGGATCTGTACAGGATTCCGTATGCTCTGGTTCCGCTGCGGGAAGATTTCACGATTGATCCGGAAAATTATATTCCGGGAAGCACGGCTTATGCAGGAGATGCACCCTGTACCGCAAATGGCGGGTATTTACTGGAGAAAGGCTGCGGCGGAATTGTTTTTCCGAATCCGAATGCGCCGACCGGCGTAGAGCTGCCGCTCGATGCAATCGAGCGGATTGTCAGCGCAAACAGGGACTGCGTCGTCATTGTCGATGAAGCATACATCGATTTCGGAGCTGCAAGTGCGCAGGCTTTGATTGACCGGTACGACAACCTGCTGGTTGTGCAGACGTTTTCGAAGTCAAGGGCGATGGCCGGCATGCGGATCGGATTTGCACTTGGTCAGGAAAAGCTGATCCGCTGCCTGAAAGACGTGAAGTTTTCGTTTAATTCCTATACGATGAATCTGCCGTCGATCCTTCTTGGTACGGCTGCGGTAAAGGACGACGCGTATTTCCACGAGACAACGAAGAAGATTGTCCGTACAAGAGAACGCTTTAAAAAGCAGCTGCGGGCGCTCGGCTTCGAATTCCCGGATTCCATGACGAACTTCGTTTTCGTAAGGCATCCGGAAATGTCAGGGAAAGAGCTGTTTTTAAAGCTGCGGGAGAGAAAGATTATTGTGCGGCGTTTTGACAGGCCGCGCATTGACGATTATCTGCGTATCACGATCGGAACCGATGAGCAGATGGATGCGGTGATTACAGCACTTAAGGAGGTTTTATGCTGAAACATTATCTTTACGTATTTTTCATATCGATGGTGCCGATTGTGGAGCTGCGCGGCGCTGTTCCCATCGCGACGGCATATCATGCGGCGGACCCGTCGTTCAGCCTGCCGCTTGCCTATGTCCTGATTGCCATCGGAAACATGCTTCCGGTACCGTTTATTTTCTTTTTTGCCCGCAAGGTTCTGGAGTGGGGAAAGGACAAACCGGTGATCGGGAAGTTCTTTACGTTCTGTCTTGAAAAAGGACATAAAGGCGGCGAAAAGTTAAAGAGTTCCGCCGGGCGCGGACTTTACTGGGCGCTTCTGTTATTTGTCGGTATTCCGCTGCCCGGAACCGGCGCATGGACCGGAACGCTTGCTTCTTCTTTCCTCGACATGGACTTTAAGAAAAGTGTCGTGGCGGTCATGGGCGGCGTCGCGCTTGCCGGTGTGATCATGGCAGTGCTCAGCGGCGCGGTGGCGGCAGGAGTCGGTGCTGTCCGGTGAACGGACATTCCGCGCTGCAGGATAAGGAGAATGGAATTTCATGAAAGACGGATTTATTAAGGCGGCGGCCGCTGTTCCTGTAATCGAGGTTGCGGACCCTGTCTGTAACGCGGAGCGGATCATTGCGCTTTATAAGGAAGCAGTGGAAAACGGCGCGAAGATTATCGTGTTTCCGGAGCTTTGCATTACCGGTTATACCTGCCACGATCTGTTTTTGCAGGATGAGCTGCTGCGCGGTGCTGCTGCCGCGCTCGAACAGATCGCCAAGGCAACAGAGGGAGATGACGCGCTGGCTTTCGTGGGCTTTCCGCTCGAATGGGAAGGAAAGCTTTACAATACGGCGGCGGTTTTGCAGGGAGGAAAGATTCTCGCGTTTATTCCCAAGAGGTTTCTTCCGAATTATGCGGAATTCTACGAGCTGCGGCAGTTCACGCCGGGGCCTTCCGTGGCGGAGATGATTTCTTATGGCGGCAGACAGATTCCGTTTGGCAGCAGGATCATTTTGGATGTTGACTGTATAAAAGATCTGGAAATTGCCGCGGAAATCTGTGAGGATGCGTGGGTTGTCAACGCGCCGGATATCGAACACGCGATGGCAGGAGCCAATGTCATTGTCAATCTGTCGGCGTCCAATGAAACGGTCGGGAAGGATGATTACCGGCGGATGCTCTTTTCTTCGATCAGCGCGCGCACGATGACGGATTACATTTACTGCAGCGCGGGAGACGGGGAGTCCACGCAGGACATTGTTTTCGGCGGCCGCATCATGATGCTGGAAAACGGCACGATGCTTTCGGAGCGCGGGATTTTCGATAATCCGTATAATTCCGGCAAAATCACTTTTGCCGACCTTGACATTTCCCGTCTGAACTTTGAACGGCGCCGGATGACGACATATTTTTCCGTGCAGCCTGAGGACTATCTGCACCTGCCGGTACATATGGAGAGGGTGGAGACGCGGCTGCAGCGCTGTTTTGATCCGCATCCGTTTGTCCCTTCCGACAGAGAAGGCAGAAACAGGCGCTGCGAGGAGATCCTGAATATTCAGGCCAGAGGACTTGCGAAAAGGCTGAGTCATATCGGATGCAAAGCCGCGGTCATCGGCGTATCGGGAGGACTCGACTCGACGCTTGCGCTTCTTGTCACCGCGCGTGCATTTGATCTGCTCGGCATTTCAAGGGAGAACATACAGGCAGTTACAATGCCGGCTTTCGGGACGACAGACCGCACCTACAACAATGCACTGACGCTTGCGAAGACGCTGCATACAACGCTCATGGAAGTGAATATCCGCGCGAGCGTGACACAGCATTTTCAGGACATCGGACAGGATATGGAGAACCACGACGTCACGTACGAGAACGGTCAGGCCAGGGAGCGCACGCAGGTGCTCATGGATCTTGCGAATAAAGCGGGCGGCATCGTTATCGGTACCGGTGACCTTTCCGAGCTTGCGCTTGGCTGGGCAACTTATAACGGCGATCATATGTCGATGTACGGCGTTAACTGCGGTGTGCCGAAGACGCTGGTATCGCATCTGGTGCGGTTTTTCGCGGAGACAACCGGCGACGAACAGCTCTCGAAATGTCTTTTCGATGTGTTGGATACACCGGTCAGCCCGGAACTTCTGCCGCCGACCGGCGACGGAACCATTTCGCAGAAGACCGAGGACCTTGTGGGACCGTATGAGCTGCATGACTTTTTCCTCTACCATGTCCTCCGGGCGGGAGAGCGGCCGCGCAAGATCTACAGAGAGGCAAAACTCGCGTTCTCGGGCGTGTACAGCGATGAGGTGATTCTGCAGTGGGAGAAGACATTTTATAAACGGTTTTTCGCGCAGCAGTTCAAGCGGTCCTGCCTGCCGGACGGCCCGAAAGTCGGTTCGGTCGCGGTCTCGCCAAGAGGTGATCTGCGGATGCCTTCGGACGCTTCGCGGAATTTGTGGATGAAGGAGTTGGAACAATTATGATCCTGCATTTTACGAAGATGCATGGCTGCGGCAATGACTATGTGTACATCAACGGTTTTACCGAACATATTCCGCAGGAGGAAAAGCCCGCGCTGGTGCGCCGCCTGTCTGACCGGCATTTCGGTATCGGCGGCGACGGTGTGATTTTCATCAATCCTGTGAAAGCGCAGGAGTCTGCCGCGGATTTTGAAATGGAAATGTGGAACGCGGACGGCACGCGAGCGGAGATGTGCGGCAACGGCATCCGGTGCGTCGCGAAGTACGTCTACGATCATGGGATGATCAATTCGGAAAATTTTAATATTGTCAGTGCGGGCAAGATTAAGAAGATCGAGCTTACGGTTAAAAACGGGAAAGCGGTCATGGCGAGAGTTAACATGGGCGCGCCGGTTCTGAACGCGGCGGATATTCCGGTGTCTCTGCCTTCCGTCTCCGGCGCGGACAAGGGCAACGCTGCTTTGCCGGAAACGCTTGTCATTGGCGCGCCGATCACGGTACAGGACAAAACATACCATATGACCTGTGTCTCGATGGGAAACCCGCACGCGGTTGTTTTTGTGGATGATACTGCTTCTCTGGACATCGACAGGATCGGACCGGACTTCGAGCATCACCCGTATTTCCCGGCGAGGACCAACACGGAATTCGTGCAGGTTGTTTCGAGGGATTATGTTAAGATGAGAGTCTATGAACGCGGAACCGGCGAAACGCTTGCCTGCGGAACCGGCTGCTGCGCGACAGCAGTCGCCTGCGTGCTGAATGGCCTTACGGACAACACGATCACGGTCGAGGTTCTGGGAGGAAAACTCCGGATTGAATGGGACAAAGAGACGAATGAGGTGTTTATGACCGGTCCGGCGGAAACTGTTTTTGACGGTACGATGGAAATCTGATTTAATTACCATTTCAGGAGGAGAATATGTTTCAGGCGAACAGTGATTATTTGAAGTTACCGGGAAGCTATCTGTTTTCCACGATTGCGAAGAAGACGAACGCATATATGGCGGAGCATCCGGATGCTTCGCTGATCCGTATGGGAATCGGCGATGTGACGCAGCCGCTGCCGCCCGCGGTTATTGAGGCATTGCACAAGGCTGTCGATGAAATGGGCAGGGCAGAGACCTTTCGCGGCTACGCGCCCGACCTCGGCTACGAATTTCTGCGTCACGCGATTGCGGAGAATGATTACAGAGCAAGAGGCTGTGAAATCGCGGATGATGAGGTCTTTGTTTCCGACGGCGCCAAGAGCGATTCCGGCAATATTCAGGAAATTTTCGAGAAGGATAATGTGATCGCGGTCTGCGATCCGGTTTATCCTGTTTATGTGGATTCCAACGTCATGGCAGGCCGTACAGGTGAATATGATGATAAGACAACGCGCTGGAGCAATGTCGTCTACATGCCCTGCACGGAGAAAAACGGCTTCTGCCCGGCATTTCCGGACAGAACACCGGATATCATCTACATCTGCTCCCCGAACAACCCGACCGGTACGGCGCTGAACAGGCAGCAGCTCCAGACCTGGGTGGATTATGCAAATGCAAACAAGGCGGTGATCATCTTTGATTCCGCTTATGAAGCCTATATCTGCGAGGACGATATCCCGCATTCGATCTTCGAGTGTGAAGGCGCGAGGACCTGTGCCATCGAGATCAAGTCCTTCTCCAAGAACGCGGCGTTCACAGGCCTTCGCCTTGGCGCGACGATAATCCCGAAGGACCTCAAAGACGGGAACGGACATGACCTGTACAGCCTCTGGGCACGCCGTCACGGAACCAAATACAACGGCGCTCCTTATATCGTACAGCGCGCCGGCGAGGCCTGCTATACAGAAGACGGCAAGCGGCAGATCAAAGAGATGGTCGGACGTTATATGAAGAACGCGTCTTTCATTAAGACAAGCCTGAAAGACATGGGCTATGAGGTCTATGGCGGTGTGAACAGTCCGTATATCTGGTTGAAGGCGCCGCATGATATGACTTCCTGGGAATTCTTTGATTATCTGCTGGATAAGGCGCATGTTGTCGGAACTCCCGGTTCCGGATTCGGACCTTCCGGCGAGCACTTCTTCCGTCTGACGAGCTTCGGCACGTATGAAAACTCGCAGGAAGCGATGCGCAGAATCAAAGAGCTGTAATTACAGGGCGCAGCTACCGGCCGGCATAGCGCAGCGGCAGTCCGCCGCGGACTTGCCCGCCGGCCGGAATTGTACTAAAATATTTTCGTTGCTGCGGAGCGGTTTGTTTTGCGGTGATGAATTGAGAAATTTTCGGAGGAACGAGAACAATGGGTTTACTCGAAGAATGGCGCGCGAAAGCCTATAACGAGAAGGCGGATCAGGGGCAGCTCCAGAAGCTCTGGAGTGATTATTTCCTGAAGGAGAAGAATATCTACGCGGAGCTTCTGAAGAATCCTGATGAGGAAGTAAAGGGCACGGTCCGCGAGCTCGCGCAGAAATACGATAATTCGATCGAATTTATGGTCGGTTTCCTTGATGGCATCAACGATTCCTTAAAGACACCGAATCCGATTGAAAATGATCTGACCGAGGATACAGAGGTTTCCCTTGCGTTTGACAAAGAGAAGCTTTACAAGAACATGGTCGCAGCGGAAGCGGAGTGGCTGTACGGCCTGCCGGAATGGGATGCGATCTTCGACAAGGAGACGCAGCACAAGCTGTATCTTGAGCAGAAGAAGTCCGGCACCATCGTGAAGGGCAAGAAGATTTATCCGAATGATCCCTGCCCTTGCGGATCAGGCAAAAAGTATAAGAAGTGCCACGGTAGAAACATCTGAGCACCATATCTGTAAAAGGGGGAACGGATTATGCCGGTTGGGGTTATCATTGCATTGGCTGTATTTGCCGGGATGGCGCTTGTCGGAGTTCTGGCCGCTGTAATTTCAGCGGTCGCGACGTCCGCGTTTAATGAAATTCCGGACAGCAGGGACGAATAATCGAATACACCGCTTACATGCAAAGGGCTGCGGCGCGGAGAAACCGGAAGGAATCTTCGTACTGCAGCCCTTGTTTTCGTATGGAAGTTACCGCTCAGCGCTTTTTGCTGCCTGCCTTTTTCCAGACAGCCTTGAGCGTAACGGACGGCAGTTCAACCTTGTAAATGCTGGAATATTGTTTTTCATTGGTATTAATGTATGCGGTGCCGTCAATGACCGTGATGTCTTCAGCCTCGTAAGGAATATCAATCTGCCAGCAGCCGATATAGGCACCGTCGTGCGTGAAAACGTTGATTCTCTGCTTGCTCTTCCATTCATAGGACTTGAAGCTTGCGCTGACTGCGTAGATGAAATTGTCATCGGCCGCAATGCCCTGTGAACTGAATGTATCACCGTAGTAGCCGTCCGCGTCGCTGATAGACAGGGTCTGCATATTGGTGTTCAGGACACAGAAGGAATTGCGGCTGTTGTCGTTCTTACCGATAACGTAGAAATGTCCGTCATTATACGCGATCGCCCAGATGTGGGAGAGCAGCGGAAACTTCCAGTCCTTAACCTTTTTAAGATTCCTGTCCAGTTCCATGACGCCGGACGGGTATTTCTTCAGCGTGCCGCCCTCTGCAATATAAATATGACCGTTGTCCGGATTGTAACAGATGCCGTTTCCGTGGTCGATTTTGAGATTTCTTGCGCGTGCGACAGCTTTCCCTGTTTCGAGATCATATTTGGTTACCACAGTTTCGTAGTGGGACAGATCACCTTTATAGTAGGCGCTGTCGTTGATACCGGCCGCGGTCACTGCGTACATGCGCCCGTTTTCCTTAAAAACAACCGAGCCCTGCGTACTGCGGAACGAATACTTTTTGTTCTTCGGCTTCCCTGCATCCAGCGTGATCATCTTGCGGGAAACGGTGTCTCCGTCAGAGAGCGTGGGAATCGCTTCCGATATGCCGTACTTGTTTCCCCGCTCGTCCTCCCAGCCGGCAAAATTATAGCCGAAACGCAGGAACATGTTCTCTCCGGGATCGACGCTGTCATCGTAGAGCGCGTAGGTGTCGGGCATCTTTCCGTAATCCGCGCCGTTTTTATCGAAGTGCACAATGTACATCTTCGGCTCCCACAGAGCGTAAAGCGTCACCCGGGAAGCGATGCTGACTGATGCGTGATCCTCATATTTATAATCGACGGCGGACGGATCTTCCGCCCATCCCTTGAAGACATAGCCTTTTTTCGTAAAAACATTCGCAGGCAGTGTCCCTTTACCATCCTTCAGCGTATAGTCTGCCATTGATCCGCTTCCGCCATTGCCGTCGAAATGAATCACGGCCGCAGCTGCCGAAACGTCAAGAACGGCAACGGGGAGCGAGAGGCATATACCTGCGGCGGGGACGGCAGCAAAGCAGAACGGGAGGACAGCAAGCCCTGCAATTCTTTTCAGCTGCTGCAGTATTCTGCGCTGATTTAATTTAAAGTCTTCGCTCTTTCGTTTTTTCTCTGGTATCAAAGTGTTCCGATTCCTCCGGAAAATGAATTCGTGTATCTTTAAAATCATATCACAAAATGCAGAAGTTTAAAGAACCGCCATTCCCATATGGGAATGGCGGTTCCGGAAAATCCTGTTCGTGATTTGGCGTGGTTTATACGAAGACAATCCGCTTACAGTGTATCTTCCCTTTCGATATATCCCGGATTATCAGGAGAAGCTACAATTTCCTTTGCGTTGATGATTTTAGCCCATTTGTCGACAACCTGATTTTCAAGGTGAACATCCCTGCCGATGACAGAATGGCTCAGAACAACGCAGTTCTTTACTACTGCGCCCTTGCAGATCTTTACATTCCGGCCGATGACGGAATTCTCAATCGAACCCTCGACATCACAGCCGTTGGCCACCATGGAACCCCTGACGGAAGAGCCGGGGAAGTAGTGCGCCGGGCAGGCATCGGTTGTAACCGTATAGAAAGGCCATTCGGGAACGAACAGATCCTGCACATTATTGTAATCGAGCAGGGAGAAATTCGCGTCCATATAGCTCTTGAGGTCATAGATCGCTGCAAAATAGCCTCTGTGCTGTACCGCACGTACATCCAGATCATTGATTCTGTCGTTGATAATATCCACGAGTCTGTAGATGGAAGAAGTTTTTCTCGCCTGCTGGATCAGTTCTACCAGAAGATCCCGCTTCATGATACAGGTTCCCATGGACAGGTTCGCACTGTCGGTCTTGCCCAGATTTGCGAAGAAATTCGTAACACCCTTCTGGCGGTTAATGCTCATCAGAGTCATGTTCCGGTACTGCTCCTTCGCGTTGTCTACCTTGTGATAAAGAACGGTGATGTCAGCGCCGCTGTCTATATGTTTGTTCAGCAGATCCTCAAAATTCTGGCGGAAAATCATATAACTTGGTGTGATGACGACATATTCCTGCAGCATACGCTGAATAATGCTCAGGTTCGAGGCAAATGCCGCGATATCGGTATTGTAGATGTCGTTCAGTTTGCTGTCCTGATTGAACAGAAGCTGCAGCTTGCCGTGCTTAAGGTTGATATTGAAGTTTGCGCCGTTGCCCAGATGCTCGGCAAGAGAGCGGGGATTCTGTCCTACATAAACCTGAATACGGTCGATTTCACTGTTTGTGAGATTGGAGAGTGCGAAATCGATCAGCCGGTATCTTCCAAGGAAGGAGAAAGCGCCCAGCGGGCGGTGGTCCTGCAGCCCCTTGACATAGAAATTGCGGCCGGAAGGGATTACAATTGCAAACGCTTTAGCCATCTTATTCTTCCTCCTTTACAACTGTTCCGGCAGGAACGTCATGCGCGACAAGCAGAATATGCGGACTGTCTGGAGAGCCGACGACAGCTCCTTCACCGATCTTTACACCGTCGGAAACGAGCGCTCTCGTGACACTTGCGCCTTCGCCGATCACCGCCTCATTCATCAGGACGGTATCTTTTACAACTGCGTTCTTGTGAATAACAGAATTCGTGAACAGAACCGAATGGTGCGCCTCTCCCTCAATATGGCAGCCCTGAGTAATGTAGGCAACATCAATCGTGGCGTCCGGACCTATGAACTGCGGGAGCGCGGTCACATCTTCGGTATAGATCTTCCAGTTATCATCATCGAGATTGAGCTTGCTGTCTTTGTTTAAAAGATCCATATTTGCTTCCCAGAGGGAATCAATGGTTCCGACATCTTTCCAGTAGCCGGAGAACAGGTAAGCCATCAGCTTTCTTCCGTCGCCGAGCATCGAGGGAATAATATCCTTACCGAAATCGTGGCTGGATGAATTGTTCTTCATGTCCGCAATGAGGTATCTGCGCAGCGTTTTCCAGGTGAAGATATAGATGCCCATGGAAGCGAGATTGGACTTCGGATGCGCGGGCTTCTCTTCAAATTCGACAATGTGTCCGGATTCGTCGGTATTCATGATGCCGAAACGCGTCGCCTCCTCCATCGTAACGCCGATGACACCGATCGTCGCGTCTGCCTTGTTGGCTTTATGCTCATCAAGCATCATGTCATAATTCATCTTGTAAATGTGGTCGCCGGAGAGAATCAGAACATATTCGGGATTGAACTGGTCGATGAAATCAATGTTCTGGGAGATCGCATCCGCGGTGCCGCGGTATACGTCAAGACCTGTGTCCGCCTTCTCTCTGGGAGAGAGTACATAGACGCCGCTTTCTCTGGTATCGAGACCCCAGCGTCTTCCTGCCGCTACGTAGCTGTTCAGCAGAACAGATTCATACTGAGTTAAAACACCGACGACATTCACGCCGCTGTTTGCGCAGTTGCTCAGAGGAAAATCAATGATTCTGTACTTGCTGCCGAAAGATACCACAGGTTTGGCGACCTTGTTGGTCAGGTCTTTCAGACGGCTTCCGCGCCCTCCGGCCAGAATCATCGCAAGCATCTCTTGTTGTTTCATTTTTAGCCCCCGTTATGATTATTTGTATATTCTGCTGAAGTATCACATCCTAACGTGTGATGATGCAATATACAACAATAATTTTAGACTGAAAGCAGAGGATATTCAATCAGATATAATGGAAAATATGATGAAAAATGCGTTCCGGTCGCTGGAAGACCGGAACGCATTTTGTCAGAAACGTCCATAGGGCACACCGCCGCAGAACAGGCCGCCGCCTCCGCAGCAGAGGTTACATACCAGATTCAGAAGACAGATCCGCAGACACCAGTTTGCCGTGCCGGAGCTGTCCATTGTATAAGTCTGCTGCCTTGAATTGTACATATTGCTGCCGTACTGCAGCCTGCTGACCAGCTCCTGATAGGCACTGTTTCCGGGCTCCATGGAAGCTGCCTGCTTCGCGTGGGAAAGAGCGAGCACATTGTTGCCGATGCCGTCATTGGCGATCGCGGAATAGTAATACCACTGCGCACTGCGGTTTTGAATACTGTTCAATACATTCAGCGCTTCTGTGTAATGTCGGCTGTTCAGATAGTTTGCGGCTGCCTGCAGGCGGATCGAATCTTCATCCTGCCCCTGCGTCTGCCTCGAGTTCTGCCGGTAGTTGCCGGATCCTCCGAAAATGTCATCCCAGAAATCTCCGAAACTGCCGTAACCTCCTGCATTGCCGTATCCGTAACCTCCGGCGCCGCCGCTGTAACTGCCGCCGGCGCCGGAAGAAGCGTACGGATGCTGACGCTCATACATGATCTGCTGGTAAGCGGCCTGTACCTCTTTGAATTTTTCCTCTGCCTGCGCCTTGTTCGGGTTATTGATATTGGCGTCCGGATGATATTTGCGCGCAAGCTCCCGGTATGCCTTTTTCACTTCCTCGTCACTGGCGTTTCTGTCTACGCCAAGGACCTGATAAGGATCACTCATTGACTGCCTCTTCCTTCTTCTTTGCCTGAACAGCATTGTACTTGGTCCAGACACCGGAGTAAAGAATATTCCGCATGACGGATACATTTTCTATGCAGGGAAGCGTCTCGAAGATCTCGCAGCAGCCGGCCATCATCATTGTAAGGATCTGCTTTACATAATCTTCAAAGTCTTCCCGGTCTTTCAAAGGCAGCAGAGGATTGTAGCAGCCCTTTTTCTCATCTTTTTCCAGATCTTCATAAGCATCCATGATATAAATGAATTTGCCGAGAAAAAAGCCCATTCTCCGCAGGGAAGCTTCCCATTCATCTTCATGCACCGCGAAGAGTTCTCCCATGATATCGCCGAAATACCCGCTGACCCGGTCGATGTCCGTGTCACCGTTTTTCTCCGCTTCATGGAGTCTGTCCAGCCGGTCTCTGACAACAGCCGCCTTTTTGCCGTAATTCACGGTCGCTTTCCCGCTGCGCGATTTTAACAGATTCGCGAGTGCCAGCTTGTGCAGTTTTCTCTCATCTGTCCAGTCATCAAGACAGGAGTAGTAGGAGAGGATCAGATTCATGTCCGCCGCGTAATCCGTGAATTCGTTGACGCGTGTCGGATGGCTGACAAGAGGATGCGCGGCGCAGCGCGTGCTGCCGGCTGTGTCTTCCGCGTCGTACAGATCGCACAGAAGCATGATCAGAAACGTCATGTCATAGCTTAAGGTCATCTGTCCGGGAAAGCCGTATTTCTCGCGCAGCTTTCTGCAGAAGCCGCAGTAATAAGACCGGTATAGTTCAAATTCCTTGAATTTAAGCTCGGACTGGTTGATGATCACATAACCGTACATAAAAAGGCGCCTCAGCTTTTCTTATGAAATTCAAAACCGCACCGCGGGCACCGCACCATGATATGGCCCTTCCCCTTGGGGATACGGATTTTCTGACTGCAGCGGGGGCATTTATAGATATGAAAATCCTTGTTGCGCTCGTGGTTTTCCTTCAGATGCGTGATGTTGTACCGGAAATCGGTAAAGAACGTTCGCAGCTTCGAGGTAAACTCCATCCACTGCTGGTTTTCCCTGTAGCGCTTTGCGATATTGCGGGAGAACATCCTGAAGTACATCAGCGCAAGACATGCGAGCGCGAGCCACCACAGGATACGGACCGGCAGGAAAAGCTGGACCACAATCAAAACAAGGCAGGCCAGAGATAGAAAACGGTTCAGCTGATCAACACCGTACCGCCCCTGCATAAACTGCATGAATTTATACCGTAATCTGTCAAACATAGAATCACCTGTACTTCTGAAATTTATCCGGTCAATAATTTCATTTTATTGAGCGGGAGAATAATTGCAATGAAGAACCGATTAAAGAATATAAAAAAATCATAAAAATACCGGACAGCCCGCAAGAGAGCCGTCCGGTATACAGTTTCACAGATGTTTCTTCACAAAATCAGGCAATTTTATTGCCTGTATACAGCTGATAATACTTGCCCTTTTCCGCGATCAGCTGATCATGCGTGCCGCGCTCGATGATGCGTCCCTGTTCGAGCACCATGATGCAGTCCGAGTTGCGGACGGTCGAGAGCCTGTGCGCGATGACAAATGTCGTGCGCCCCTTCATGAGAGCGTCCATTCCCTTCTGGACAAGGGCTTCGGTACGTGTGTCGATCGAGGATGTCGCTTCGTCGAGAATCAGAGCCGGCGGATCGGCAACAGCTGCCCGCGCGATCGCGATCAGCTGGCGCTGTCCCTGAGAGAGGTTCGCCCCGTCGCCGCGCAGAACCGTGTCATACCCCTTCGGAAGCCTCCGGATAAAGCTGTCGGCGTTTGCAAGCTTTGCGGCAGCGATGCACTCCTCGTCCGTCGCGTCAAGCTTTCCGTAGCGGATGTTGTCCATGACAGTGCCTGTGAACAGATGCGTATCCTGCAGAACCATACCGAGCGAGCGGCGCAGATCCGGCTTTTTAATCTTGTCGATGTTGATATCATCGTACCGGATCTTGCCGTCCTGAATATCGTAAAAACGGTTGATCAGATTGGTAATCGTTGTTTTGCCGGCTCCGGTGGAGCCGACGAACGCGATTTTTTGTCCGGGCTTCGCGAAAAGCGTTATGTCATGCAGTACAGGCTTGTCCGGCGTATAACCGAAGTCGACGTTGTCGAAGGTGACCTTGCCGCGCTGGCGCGCATAAGTTGTCGTTCCGTCTGCCGCGTGATAATGTTTCCACGCCCAGACACCGGTACGTTCCGCACACTCTGTGAGCGTTCCGTCCGGCGCTTCTTTCGCGCTGACAAGTTCGACATACCCCTCGTCTTTTTCGGGTGCCTCGTCCATCATTTTGAAAATGCGGTCCGCACCGGCGAGGGCCATGATGATCGAGTTCATCTGCTGCGCAACCTGTGTGATCGGCATGGAGAAGTTCTTATTCAGCGTAAGGTAGGAGACCAGTGTGCCGAGCGTCAGTGAAGAGGAACCGTTCAGGGCAAGCGCCGCGCCGATCACTGCGCACAGTACATACGAGATGTTGCCGAGGTTTCCGTTCACCGGCATCATGATCGAAGCGTAGCGGTTTGCGAGGTTCGCGGAATCACGCAGCTCGTCGTTGTACTTTTTGAATTCTTCAATGGATTTTTCTTCATGGCAGAAAACCTTGATGACCTTCTGCCCGTTCATCATCTCCTCAATGAAACCGTTTTCCGCGCCCAGATCCTTCTGCTGCTTGACGAAGTATTTGCCGGACAGAGCGCCGATCTTCATCGAGACAAACAGCGTGACCGCAACCATGCCGACGCTGACCAGTGTAAGAGGCCATGACAGAACCAGCATCGAGATGAATGTGATGATGAGTGTGATCAGAGAGCTGAACAGCTGCGGGATCGACATGGAAATCAGCTGCCGCAGCGTATCGACGTCATTCGTGTACACCGACATAATGTCGCCGTGTGCGTGCACGTCAAAATACCGGATGGGCAGAGACTCCATATGCGTGAACAGATGAACGCGGATATCCTTCATCGTGCCTTCGGAAATCGTTACCATCAGGCGCTGATAGCCATACGCGCACGCAGCGCCGACAACATAGATCATGGCAAGCCGGAGCAGCGCAGCGGCGAGCGGGCCGAAATCCAGGCTTCCGGACTGCACCATCGGAAGAATGTAATCATCGATCAGTGATTTCTGGAACAGCGTTCCGTACAGTGTGGCTCCTGCCTGCACGAGGATCATAACAAGCACAAGTATGAACGCGATACCGTATTTCTTAAAAACAATGCCCATCACCCTGCGGATCAGAAGACCGGGATTATCGACCTTCACTTTTACACGCGCTCCTCTTGGAGCCTTCCGGGTGTCGATTTCATGGTTATCCTGCATTTCCTGCGCGGAAGCGCCCTGATTTGTATGTTTTCTCATTCTGCCGCCTCCTTTCTGCCGCTCTGCCGCGCAGGCTTATCCTGCCCTGCGGCAGCCGGTGCCTTTTCAACATGATCCGAAAGGGAAGCTTCGTCGAAGTCGCCGCCGCCCTGCACCTGGGATTCATAGATCTCTTTATAAATCGCGTTTGTTTCAAGCAGGTTCTCATGCGTGTCGAACGCGGTTACAGTGCCTCCGTCGAGTACGATGATTCGGTCCGCGTCCTGTACGGACGATACGCGCTGCGCGATGATCAGCTTCGTGGTTCCGGGGATCTTTGTCGCGAACGCCTTCCGGATCTTCGCATCTGTCGCGGTATCGCAGGCGGAAGTCGAATCGTCGAGGATCAGAACCTTCGGCTTCTTCAAAAGGGCCCGCGCAATGCAGAGCCTCTGCTTCTGTCCGCCGGAGACGTTTGTTCCGCCCTGCGTGATTCTGGTTTCATAACCGTCCGGGAAACGGTCGATGAACTCGTCAGCGCAGGCAAGCCTGCAGGCTTCCCTGCATTCTTCAAGCGTCGCGTCCTCTTTACCCCAGCGCAGGTTATCGAGAATCGTTCCGGAAAAGAGCGTGTTCTGCTGGAGAACGACGCTGACTTCATTTCGAAGAACTTCGAGATCGTATTCGCGCACATCTCTGCCTCCGACACGCACCGTACCGTTCACAGGATCATAGAGTCTGGAAATCAGGCTGACCAGCGACGATTTGCCGGAACCTGTCCCGCCGATGATACCGACCGTCTCGCCCGAACGGATATGGAGATTGATAGCATGCAGTGTTTCGTCCGCCCGGTCTTTTGTAACATCCTCCACCGTGATGATTTCATTGCCGTCGTCATCGTAGGATACGTTTCTGCGCTTGTAGGCGAAGTCCACATCTTCGAAATCGATCGAACCGTCCTTCACATGCATCACAGGATCCTCCGGATTAACGATATCCGGCTGCTCCTCAAGTACCTCGCAGATTCTCTGCGCGCTCGCGGTGGACATCGTGATCATAACGAAGATGAACGAGAGCATCATCAGGGAAAACAGAACATTCATGACATACGACAGAAGAGAGGTCAGTTCACCGGTTGTCATAGTACCCTGCACGATAAAATGCGCACTCATCCAGGAAACCGCAATGATGCTGAAATCAACGACCAATGTCATCACAGGCATATTCAGGACGACAAGCTTCTGTGCCTTTGTGAACATCTGATAGAGCTGCTCCGCCGCCTTTGTAAATTTCTGTCCTTCATAATCTTCGCGGACAAATGCCTTGACGACCCGGATTGCGGAGACGTTTTCCTGAACGCTGGCGTTTAAGTCATCGTATCTGCGGAATGCCCTCCGGAAAGCCTTGGTCGCGTGCCCGATGATCAACACAAGCACCACGGCGAGGACGAGAAGAGCCACCAGAAAGACAACAGATACCCGCGGATTGATTTTTACACACATGATGAGAGAAATGATCATCATGAACGGCGCCCGTACTGCAATGCGGATAATCATCATGAACGCGTTCTGCACGTTGGTGACATCCGTTGTCATTCTGGTCACAAGGCCGGGCGTCGAATACTTGTCGATGTTGGAGAAAGAGAATGTCTGGATATTCTCGTACATCGACTGCCGCAGATTCGCTGCGAATCCGGTTGAAGCGTCCGAAGCGAAGGTGCCGGACATGATGCCGAAGAACAGACTGGCGAAAGCCATGAGCAGCATGATCAGACCGAAATGCAGCACTTTGTCCATGCTGCCGCCCTCGATTCCCTGGTCGATCAGAGAAGCTGTAATGTATGGAATCAGGATCTCCATCACGACTTCCAGAAGCGTGAATACAGGTGTCAGCAGTGTCGACTTTTTATACTGACGGATCTGTCCCATGAGAACTTTGAAAATATGCATAAAATACCTCCATAGAACACACGCCGCGGTGCGGACATAGTAAAAAACAAGGCGCAGGCGCAAAGTCCCGGCACCTTGTGTAAATGCGCAGTACGGCGTTGTTATTATACGCAAACTGTGCGTCATGGTCTATAATAAGGTTATTGTTTTTAATGAAAAATTAAGAAACAGGTATATACAGAAAATATGCAATCGCAGGAGGAATATAAATGGTCTGGCTTCTTATCATACTCGCAACATTGATTTTTCTATTCAGCCTCGGCGGATTTCTTGCAAGATACGCGGTTGGAGGTCCCAGATATACACCGGAGGAGACGTTTCAAAATCAGTGCGGTCAGAATCCGGAAGTCGGGGGATTAAAAGATGCGGAAAAAACCGCATACGAGATTGAAGGATACCGCGGGTATACGCTGCATGCGGTTATGTACCCCGCACCTTCCGATGACACGGCACCGGAAGGTTACTCGAAGAAATTTCTGATTATGGTACACGGATATACGCTGAACAGAAACGGCGAGCTTAAGTATATGCCGATGTACAGAAGACTAGGGTATAACTGCATTGTATATGACCACCGGGGGCACGGGGAGAACAGAAGGTTTCCCTGCACGTTCGGCCTGTATGAAGCGAAAGACCTGATGAAAGTGATTGAAGATACCTACCGCCGCTACGGTAAGGAAATATACCTCGGACTTACGGGAGAGTCTCTGGGAGCCGCGACGGAGATTACGGCCCTGCGTTATCATCCGGATGTCCGTTTCATCGTCAATGACTGCGGCTACGCCGACCTGATTCCGGTAGAGAAGGACGGACTCAAGGGCATGCACCTGCCGCAGTGGCTCGTATATCTGGCGGATCTTTCATGCCGGATCATCTATCACTTCTCCTTTACGGGAAGAAGACCGATCGACAGCCTGAAGGACAACAAAATTCCGATTTGTTTTATCCATGGAGACGCGGACAAGTTCATCCGGTGTGAGCACAGCGTACGGATGGACAAGGCAACGGCCGGATATCACGAGCTTCATCTGATACCCGGTGCGGAGCATGCGAAGTCCATCAATACCGATCCACAAGGCTATGAAAAGATTGTGGACAACTTTGTGCGCGGTGTTGAAACCGGCAGAATCAGATAAAGAGTCCGGCGATAAAAACCGCGAGGCAGCAGCCGATGGCAGTCGCAAAAAGATCGCCGCGCACCCACGCGATGACAAGTCCGGTGGCCAGAGCCGCCGCGCCTGCGGCAGGATGCGCGGTCGCGGTCAGTATCGCGGGAAAGGTCATGACGGCCAGCGTGACATACGGTACGTAATACAGAAACGAGCGGAAGAATACATTCTTTATCGGTTTACGCAGGAACAGAAACGGCAGCAGGCGGACAAGATAAATCGTAAGGGCCATGGCTGCGAGGGCAAGATATACGTTTCCTTTCATTGTTCTTCCTCCTCTTCATCGGGATCTGAGGGAATCGGCCGGATCAAGGCCGCCGCGCCCGCAAGGACAAGGGTCAGAATGATTACACGGAAGCCGGATGAAACGGAGCGCAGAACCGGCAGAACCGTGAACAGAAAGCTGCCAAGCATCGAAACCGCGACGAGACCGCCGACAAAGTGATTCTTTTTCGCGGGCGGGATAATGATCGCAAGAAACATGCCGTACATGGCTACGCCCATCGCGTCCGCTGCCGCCGCCGGCAGGATGTTGCCGACGATTACGCCGAGCACCGTTCCGGCGCACCAGCCGGATACCGAAATAAACGTAATGCCGTACGTATAGAACGGATGGAGATACCCGTCCACCGAAACGGACAGGCCGAAGATTTCATCGGTGATGCAGTATGCGAGACCGAAGCGGTGCACCGGCTTCATCGAAGGATCGAGCTTCTGTGTCAGCGAGCAGCTCATCAGAAAGTACCGCAGGTTGACGATAAGCGTTGTCGTTATCATTTCAATGAAACCGGCGCCGGCACCGATCAGACCGATTGCCGCGAACTGACCGGCGGAAGCGACCATGGTAAGCGACATGACGAAGGACTGCAGGGCGTTCATACCGGTGTTTCTCGCGGCAATGCCAAGCGCGAACGAAACGGCAAAATATCCCATACAGATCGGAATGCCCGCGAGCATTCCTTTCAGGAACCAGCTGCCGGACGATTTGTTTTCCGAAGAAGCGGCTGCCGGCATTTCGCCTGACTGATTCATGGTAAAGTCCTTTCTTATTAATTCGATTAACGAAGAAGGTTATCCGGGAAGGCCATTCTTCCTTGCGGCGAAGCAGGCCTTCTCAGCTGCTTGAAAATGTCGACATATTATAACACATGGTTTTTCAAACATACAAAGGATCTGCAGAATGCGGGATAATAAAGAGAACGGAAAAGAGAAAACGGGCAGGCCGGAGTCCGGCGGAAAACGGACCATTACCGGTGAAATCAAAGCTGCCGTTGCAAGGAGTTTCCGCGAGGCGGGATTTCACAGAAGACAGGAGAAACTTACGCGGCAGCAGATCCTGATGATTGTCTGCATGTCTGTCCTTGTGTGCGTGGTCTTCTGTATCTGCTGGTGGTTCGTCAACCCGATGATCCGGCTGGCAAAAGAGCCGGGGAGCTTCCGGATCTATATGCAATCAAAAGGATCAAAGGGCGTCTTTCTGTTCCTTTTAGCGACATTTCTGCAGGTTATAGCGGCGTTCATTCCCGGAGGACCTCTCGAAATTGCCGCCGGATATGCCTTCGGTGTTCTGAAGGGCACGCTTCTGTGCGATATCGGCATGTCCGCGGGAAGCCTTGCTGTATTCCTGCTCGTTCGGAGATTCGGCATGAAACTTGTCGGCTTTTTCTTCCCGCGCGATCAGATTGATTCGATGAAGTTCCTGCGGACCAGCGGAAAATCACGCTTCATCCTCTTTATGCTGTTCCTGATTCCGGGCACGCCGAAAGATTTTCTCACATACTTTGTCGGTCTGACGGACATGCCGGTCATCTTGTGGTTTCTGATTACTTTTATCGGACGCTTTCCATCCATACTGCTTTCGTCGATGTCCGGAGGAGCGCTCGAGAGCCGTAACTACGCTGCGGCGGTTATAATTCTGATTCTTCTGTGCGCGGTCTGCGGCGCAGGAGCACTCTGGTACAGGCGGTATCTGATAAGAAAAAATATGGAGGGATCAGAAAAGGGCAGCCCGGATAAAAATCAGAAAAGATAGCATGCATCAATAACTTTACAGTTATAATAATGCCGTTCCGGTGTATAATATCGCTATATTTCTTTAGATTCTTTTTATTCTTTTCTTTGAGGAGGATCGCGTATGGATAAGGAACTGCGGCAGGTGAAAGAATCTTTCTGGAAGAACTACGGTTTCGTCGTTTCAATGATGATCGCGATCGCGCTTGGAACGATCACCGGACTTGTCTGGCCGGGCGCGACTGTTTTGTCCCCGCTGGGCGATCTCTTCATCAACATGATGTTCTGCGTCGTCGTACCGATGGTGTTCTGCTCGATCTCGTCGGCTATCGCCAACATGAAGACGCCCGGAAGAGCCGGAAAAGTCATGGGCGTGACAACCGTAACATTTCTTGTGACGGCCGCGATCGCCGCGATTGTCATGTATGTCGTCGTCCGTTTCATCAACATTGTGCCGGCCGGCTTCTCGGTTGACAAGATGGTGACCAGTACCGAAGATATCGCGGATATTACGCCGGGGCAGCTGATCGTGAATTTCTTTACAAAGCCTGATTTCGGCGAGCTGCTTTCGAGGCGCGCGATGCTTCCTCTTATTGTGGCCGCGATTCTGTTCGGCTTCGGCATTCAGCTTTCGGGAGGCCCTGAAACCAGAACTGCCGCGATGCTGGAAGATCTGACCGCCTGCATCATGAAGACGGTGAAAATCATCACATTCTACGCGCCGGTCGGTTTCTTCGGCTTCTTTGCAAATCTTGCAGCAACATACGGGCCGGAGCTGATGGGCGGATACGCCAAAACACTGGCCGTCTACTACATCATGTGCTTTGTCTACATGTTCCTTTTCTTCCCGATTTACGCCCGCTTCGGCGGCGGAAAAGGCGGGGCGGGTGTCATGTGGAGACATCTGTTCAAGCCGGCAGCCGTAGCGTTCGGAACCTGCTCGTCGGTTGCGACGATCCCTACGAATATGGAAGCAGCGCAGGAAACCGGCATTTCCAAAGATGTTTCGGAAATTGTTCTGCCGCTCGGCGCCACAATGCACATGGACGGTTCCGCGATGAGCGCGATTGTCAAGGTCGCGTTCCTGTTCGGTATTTCCGGTATGGATTTCGGAACCGGTAGAGCCGTGATCGCGATTATTGTGGCAATTTTCGCTTCGGTCGCCATGTCCGGCATCCCGGGAGGCGGCGGTGTAGGAGAACTGGTCCTGTGCTCCATTTTCTTCAATAACAGTCCGGAGCAGCTGACCGTTGCGTATACGCTCGCGCTCGCGATCGGGAATCTCGTGGATCCCCCGGCGACCATGGTCAACGCGGCGGGAGATTATGTCGTTTCGTTTATTGTCTCCAAATATGTCGACGGAAAGGACTGGCTGCAGAAGCAGCTTTCAAAGTGAGTCAGTACTCATCAAGGAACGAATGTTTCTTTCCTTTATATTTATAGCCAAGGAGCTGATCCACGGTGACATTCTCGGTCGCGTGGAAGATGTTCGTTTCAACGTCGGGAATGTCTTTCCTGAGCTGCGCGATCAGCATCTTGGTCATCACACGCTTTGAGCCGGTGTGAGAGCCGTCCGGATTCACGGCGCAGGTTGTGCAGGTGTCCGTGAAATGGCAGGCACACTGGATAAAGTGCAGTCCGTAATAGTCGCGCCAGCGTTTGATGTCGTCTTCGCGCACGAAGTACAGCGGTCTTATCAGTTCCATACCGGGATAGCTTGTTGATTTGAGCTTGGGCATCATCGCGTTGAACTGTCCCGAGTTCAGCATCCCCATCAGAGCGGTTTCAATCACATCGTCAAAATGATGCCCGAGAGCGATTTTATTGCATCCAAGCTCCCGGGCCTTTTTATACAGATACCCGCGGCGCATTCTCGCGCACAGATAACAGGGCGAAGTCCGGATATTATAAACCGCGTCAAAGATGGTTGTCTCGAAAAATATAACAGGAATCCCGAGGAGCTTTGCGTTGCTCTCTATGATATGCCGGTTCGCTTCGTTATATCCCGGGTCCATGCATAGAAAAACGAGATCGAATTTTCTCTGCCCGTGCACCTGAAACTCCTGAAAGAGCTTTGCCATCAGCATGGAATCTTTGCCGCCGGATATGCAGACGGCAATTTTATCGCCGTCTGCAATCATCTGATACTTCAAAACAGCTCTCGCGAACGGATTCAGCAAAGCCGCGTGAAATTTTTTCTGAATACCGTTTTCGATTTCCTGTCTCTTCTTATCACCCTGCGCTTCGTTTTTAATGGCGTCGAGCGCCCAGGCACCGTATCCGCCGGAGAGACAGCAGGCGTCATACCCTTTTTCAATCAGATACTCCGCCAGATCGCGGGTGATTGTTCCGTACTTACAATAAAGAATGATCTTCTTATCCTTCGGCAGAGGAGTGAGCGCAGCGTCAGCGAAATGCCTGACCTGGTCCGGTGTAAACAAAACGCAGCCCGGAATAAAACCATGCTCATATTCCTCTTGCGTTCTGGTGTCAATTAACATATACTCTTGCGGGCGCAGGGCGTTCAGCTCCTGCGGTGTGATTTCAGAATTCATATGTCCATCCTTTCCGGATTTACCTGCACAGCTGGCCTGCGCGATACCCATATCTAGAAAACAATCAGCGACATTATACAACATATTGTGACGAAAAGCGAAAAAATCACCAATTGCACCGGACCGATTTGTTCATATTACCGACTATGAAAAGCACGGCATCTAGTGTATTATAGCAGAGTACAATATCTTGTGTACAGATTGACTGTGCTAGTCTAAATCTTGTAGTAACAAGTCTAACGAATCCACACGGGAACACGAAGTTTTCTGAAAGAATTCCGGTTGTACATCGTAGTATCTGCGTGCGGCCGCCGGCGGGGTGTTTTTGCGGCGCATATCCAGTTTGTTATTTGAGAACAAGAGGACGGGAGATCAATGGAAGCGGAAAAGGTAATGGAGAACACAGCAGTAACGGTTCACACAAACGTTATTAAAAGAAATGGCCAGGAGGTCGGTTTTGACATCGAGAAGATTGTAAACGCAATCGGAAAGGCCAATAAAGAGGTAAGCGGCATTTATCAGCTGAATCAGTATCAGATCAGCGCGATCGCGGAGAATATCGCCAGGAAAGTTGCGCAGGCGCCGCACGCGGTCAACGTTGAAGACATTCAGGACATGGTCGAGAAGGGGATCATGGAGATGCGCGGCTACGAAGTCGCGCAGAAGTATGTCCGTTACCGCTACAAGAGAGAGCTGTCCCGGAAATCGAACACGACGGACAATGGAATACTTGCGCTCATCAATCAGGAGAACGAAGAGGTAAAGCAGGAGAATTCCAATAAGAATCCTGTCATTAATTCTACGCAGCGTGATTATATGGCCGGCGAGGTCTCCAAGGATCTGACCAAGAGAATCCTCCTTCCGGAAGATATTGTCCGCGCGCATGAAGAGGGCATCATTCACTTCCACGATTCGGATTATTACGCGCAGAAGGAGCACAACTGCGACCTGATCAATCTGGAGGATATGCTGCAGAACGGCACGGTCATCAGCCAGACCATGATCGAGAAGCCGCACAGCTTCTTCACTGCCTGCAATGTAACAACGCAGATTGTCGCACAGGTGGCTTCCAACCAGTACGGCGGCCAGTCGTTTACGCTTTCGCATCTGGCTCCGTTTGTCGATATATCCAGACAGAAGATCCGCCAGAATGTTATTGACGAGCGTACTGCCTGCGGCGAGCCGCTCGATGAGGAAATCATCGACAAGGTTGTGACCGCAAGACTGAAGGAAGAGATCAAGTCCGGCATCCAGACGATTCAGTATCAGCTGATTACGCTGATGACCTGCAACGGGCAGGCACCGTTCGTAACTATGTTCATGTATCTGGACGAGGTTCCGGATGGCCGCACAAGAGAGGATCTCGCGCTTGTGATTGAAGAGGCGCTCAAGCAGCGCATGCAGGGTGTCAAGAACGAAAAGGGCGTCTGGATTACGCCGGCATTCCCGAAGATCATCTATGTGCTTGATGAGGATAACATTTATCCGGACTCCAAGTATTATTATCTGACCGAACTGGCCGCGAAATGCACTGCCAAGAGGATGGTTCCGGATTATATTTCCGCGAAAATCATGAAGAGAGACAAGGGCGACGTATATCCCTGCATGGGATGCCGCAGCTTCCTGACACCGGATAAGGCTGGCCTTGGAGAAAACGGGAAGCATAAGTATTACGGACGTTTCAATCAGGGCGTTGTAACCATCAATCTTGTAGATGTTGCCTGCAGCTCAAACGGCGATATGGATAAGTTCTGGGATATTCTCGAAGACAGACTGGAACTCTGCCACAGAGCTCTGCGCTGCCGTCACGAGAGACTTCTCGGGACGCCTTCGGATGTCGCTCCGATTCTCTGGCAGTACGGCGCTCTCGCGAGACTGAAAAAAGGCGAGAAGATCGATCGCCTGCTGTACAATAACTATTCAACCATCAGCCTCGGTTATGCCGGCCTGTATGAGATGTGCATGAGAATGCTGGGCGTATCGCATACGGACCCCAAGGGCAAGGAGTTTGCGCTGAAGGTTATGCAGAAGCTCAATGACAAGTGCGCGGAGTGGAGAGAAGCCGAGAATATCAGCTATTCTCTGTACGGCACTCCGATGGAATCCACGACGTATAAGTTCGCGAAGTGCCTGCAGAAGAGATTCGGCATTATCAAGAACGTGACGGATCATAACTACATCACGAATTCGTATCATGTAAATGTCCGCGAAAACATTGACGCGTTCACCAAGCTCCGTTTCGAGTCCGATTTCCAGAGACTCTCTCCGGGCGGTGCGATTTCGTATGTGGAAGTGCCGAACATGCAGAACAACATTCCGGCTGTTTTGTCTGTCATGAAGTACATTTATGACAACATCATGTACGCAGAGCTCAATACGAAGAGCGATTACTGCGAAGTTTGCGGTTATGACGGCGAGATCAAAATTGTCGAGGACAAGAACGGCAAGCTTGTCTGGGAGTGCCCGAACTGCGGCAACCGTGATCAGTCCAAGATGAGCGTGGCGCGGCGTACATGCGGCTATATCGGAACACAGTTCTGGAATCAGGGCCGTACGCAGGAGATTAAGGACAGGGTACTGCACCTGTAAAAATATAATTTGATTGAAAACATAATAATTTGATCGGAAATAAGTGCGATTAAATGTTATGCCAGAAGCCATACAGTCAGCAACTGTATGGCTTTTTTGTTAACTAATTATAAATTGATCGAAAATAAAACCTTATGCCGAGTGTTCCTGTTGTGATACCCATTGAAACTGATGAGCTTTTATACAGCTGGCTGATACGCATGTCCGAAGCTAATGGTTTTTCAAGTTTCCGTTCGTTTATTAATTCGTATATCACCCACTATCAGCAGGTATTGACAATGTTTGTCGGACCGACTGAACTATTTATCAGCGGGGATACTCTCCAGTTGAAGGATTACAGCAAAACAGACTGGCCTTGGTATTTTGACGGGGAGGCGAAGCTGAAACGGCATGAGACGGTCTTTCCGCAGGAATGCAGGCGGGTTTATAAGATGGGTAGCACTCTTGTTCAATAATCCATCAATCCATCGAACGACTCCCCGGTACCAGTGATCAACTGGTTCCGGGGAGTCGTTTCTTATGGTGCGCCCGGCGGCGCACGTTTCTAACCGGTGAAAGTCCGGAATCCGCCCGGTAGTGGGAAGGATACAGCCGAAGGCAAGGGTGTCCATCGTGAGGTGGAATCTGAAGGAAGCCGGATTCGGGGAACCTACTAACCCGAGGGCAAACCTCCGGCCTGACGAACAGAAATCTCATATAAGGTATTCGCTGAGGGTGAGACTGCCATACAAGCCGAAGCCCGATAACTACACGGAACCAGCGGGCATAGATGAGACAGGCAGATGGAGGGAAAGAAACGTGTGGTACCCGGGGAGACCTGTGCGGTACGCTCTGAAAGGAGTAAACACCGCCAAAAGCAGTGCTGAACGCACAGGAGTCAGCAGAGGCCATAGTAGCGGCATTGCCGTGAAGGGCTGAATCAACAGGAGTTCCAGGTACGACCCGGAAAGGAGGAAAGAGCGAATGGGTACAGAAAACGTCAGCAATGACGGCTGCTCACAAAGAGATAGCGCGGAACGCAAAGGGCATGTGAGAGCGCACCGCTCTTTCAACCGGATATGGAAGGAAAGGGACAGTGCAGAGCCGGACATTCTCGGAAGGATACTGGATAAGGATAACCTTAACCGTGCCTACAAGAGAGTGAAGGCAAATAAGGGAGCGCCCGGAGTCGATGGAATGACCATAGAGGGCGCGCTTCCATGGCTGAAGGAACATCAGAGCGAACTTATAGCGAAGATAAGGAGCGGCCATTACACTCCGTCACCCGTGAGAAGCAAAGAGATCCCAAAGCCGGACGGCGGAGTACGTAAGCTTGGTATTCCGACGGTGTTCGACCGTATCATCCAGCAGGCAATAGCACAGCAGCTGATGCCCATCTATGAGCCGCTGTTCTCAGACGGAAGCTACGGCTACCGTCCGGGAAGAAGTGCGAAGGATGCCATTCGGAAGATAAAGGAGTATGCGGAACAGGGATACACAAGGGCAGTTGTTCTTGACCTCTCCAAATATTTCGACACGATCAACCATGTGAAACTGCTCAACCTCCTGAGACAGAACGTCAAAGACGAGAGAGTAATCCAGCTGATCAAGCGTTATCTGAAGAGTGGAGTAATGGAAGACGGTGTTGTAGTACCGACAGAAGAAGGTTCCCCGCAGGGCGGAAATCTTTCGCCATTGCTCGCGAACGTCTATCTGAACGAATTTGACCAGGAATTCAGAAGACGAGGGGTGCCATGCATCCGCTACGCGGACGACATCGTGCTGCTGGCAAGGAGTGAACGGGCATCACAGAGGCTTTTGGAATCCAGCGTGAAGTATCTTGAAGGAACCTTGAAATTGAAGGTGAATCGGGAGAAAAGCAGAACGGTCAGCGTGTTTGCAATTCGAAATTTTAAGTACCTTGGCTTCTGTTTCGGGAAAGGTAAGAACGGAGTGTACGTCCGTGTCCATGCGAAGCCATGGAAGAAGTTCAAGGAGAAACTGCGTATGCTCACTTCCCGGAGTAAATGCGGAAGCATAGTAGCGGCTATGAAGCGAATAGAGGTTTCTGCGCGCGGATGGCTGAATTACTACGGAATGGCAGACATGAAGAGCAACATCGCCGCCCTGAACGGCTGGCTGTACAGACGCGTACGGATGTGCATCTGGAAACAGTGGAAACTGCCACGGACGCGCAAACGCAGGCTGATGGGGCTGGGCCTGCCCGAATGGGCAGCCTGTGTAGGCGCCTACAGCCGGAAAGCATACTGGCGAATGGCGAACACAGGTGTGGTTAAGACAGCCTTAACAAAAGAAAGACTGATACGCTGGGGCTTTTGTGATCTAGCCGCAGCATATCAGTCTGTGCACGTCAACTGTTGAAACCGCCGTGTACCGAACGGTACGCACGGTGGTGTGAGAGGACGGCGGCTAATCACCGCCTCCTACTCGATCGCAAAAAATCATGATGCTGAATGGAAATAGGAGGTGCATGTTTGTAATCGGGAAAAAACACGAGGCAAGCGCTATATGGAGAAATGGAAAATGCTTGACAATAGTAAGCTTGAAGGAGATAAAAATAATTAGGGTTATACACATAAACTGCGGAGGGCGATTATGGATGGAAGGCAACTTTTAATTTTAATTCTCGTCCTGATCATTGCGGGCGTGATCATGATTACAATTGCTGTTGAAGCTATACGGAAGAAGGATTTCCGGGATCAGGTTTCAGGGAAGAAACCGGAGCATAAGCTTGGAAACAAGCAAAAATTCTCATATGATAAACCTGAGCATGAAAATTCGCAGATCGCTGTGGACCGGGAGATTCTTCGTACAAAAAGCGGCCAGAATCTGCTGGGACCAAAGTAAAAAACATAATGTGGCATTAAGCTGAGATCTATGAGAGATCAGCCACATTAAAAGTGCAGGTGACAGAGAGTAATTTGCTCTGTCACCTGCACTTTCATAAGCAGTAATTGGAAATAGGGAATTCCATCTGCGAGCGCTTTTTCTGATACAGAGGGTATACGATTTTTTGCCGCCAGCTTTCGCAGAAGTATTTTTCAGAAAAACAGCCATCTGCAAAACAAGTTTCTTCATGCAATAGCGTGAAGTTTATCTCAATAGCATAAAAAATTCAAGACGTTTTACAAAGTGCGGCGTCTATTGCATAGATTTGAGCAAAATCTATGCAATAGACGCCGGACAATAGAAATGTCTTGAAGAATCTATGCAGTATGAGCGAGCGGCGGCATATTGCATTAAACGCGGCCGGAACGCTTCCCTTTCCCCGCCCTGCGCGCGCCTCCCGGAGTAATTTTAATAATTGACATTATGTTTAGAGATAGTATAATGCAATACGGCGTATGTTTAGTAATACAATATAGGAAGTTTAGCAAAGGATGCCTATGGAAACCGAAGCGATAAATGCGGAAATCGGACGAAAAATCAAGAATCTGCGAAACCGGAACGGGCTTACGCAGCAGGAGCTCGCGGATCGGGCGGAGCTGACCAAAGGCTTTATCTCCCAGCTGGAGCGGGGACAGGTTTCGCCGTCGGTCGTGACACTGATGGATCTGATCGAGTGCCTTGGCTCCACGCCTGCGGATTTCTTCAAGGAAGATGAGCAGGATCAGATTGTGTTTACGGGCGCGGACTGTTTTGAGAAGATTGACGGAAACGGAAATGTCCGGAAATGGCTTGTGCCGTCTGCGCAGAAATTTGAGATGGAGCCGCTCCTTGTAACAATCCAGCCGCATCAGGAAATCGAAAAGGACAAGCCGCACAGCGGAGAAGAGTTCGGATATGTTCTTTCGGGAAGAATCCGTGTTCACTTCGGCGACAGGTCAAGCCTTGTCCGGCAGGGCGAAAGCTTCTATTACAGAACCACAAAAACGCATTATATTTCCAACCCCGCAGCAAGGCCCGCGAAGCTGCTCTGGATCAGCACGCCGCCGGAATTCTAAGAGGGAGAAAGGCAAGAGAATGGAACAGACGAAAGACAACGCGAACATCATTGAACTGAAGCATGTCACAAAGCGTTTTGAAGACAATGGCTATATTGCCGTCAATGATTTTAATCTGGAAGTGAAGCGGGGCGAGTTTGTCACGTTCCTCGGGCCCTCCGGCTGCGGCAAAACAACGACCCTCCGGATGATCGCCGGTTTCGACATTCCCTCCGAAGGCGAAATCCTCTTAAACGGAAAGCCTATCACGAGCCTTCCGCCATACGAACGGCCGATCAACACGGTGTTCCAGCGCTACGCGCTGTTTCCGCACATGAATATCCGGGACAATATCGCATTCGGGCTTAAACAGAAGAAGATCTCGAAAGATGTCATCGACAAAAAAGTAAAGCGCATGCTTTCACTCGTTGATCTGGAAGGCTTTGAGGACCGGAGCGTTTCGACGCTTTCCGGCGGCCAGCAGCAGAGAATTGCGATCGCGCGGGCCCTTGTCAATGAGCCGCAGATCCTGCTCCTTGACGAACCGCTCGGAGCGCTCGACCTGAAAATGCGGCAGGAGATGCAGCTGGAGCTCAAAGCCATGCATGACAGGCTCGGCATTACTTTCATCTATGTCACGCACGATCAGGAAGAAGCGCTTACCATGTCCGACAAGATCGTCGTCATGAGCGAGGGCCAGATCCAGCAGATCGGGACACCCGAAGATGTCTATAACGAACCTAAGAACGCGTTTGTCGCCGACTTTATCGGGGAGAGTAACATTTTCAGCGGCATCATGACCGGCAGGCTCAAAGTCCGTTTCTGCGGCGGAGAGTTCGAATGTCTGGACGATCTGCAGGAAGGAACGCATATCACGGCGGTCGTGCGCCCCGAGGATGTGGAGCTCGTCGCTCCGGAAAAGGGAACAATCCGCGGCGTAGTTACCTCGGTTATCTTCAAAGGCATGCACTATGAGATCACGATACAGTCGGGTAAGAACGAGATTGTCGCGCGCTCGACAAAGACCGCAAGGCCGGGAGACCACGTCGGCATCTGTCTTGACCCGGACGGTATTCATGTTATGGTCGCGGAAGATCATACGAACACATTCCTTGTTGATATCAATAAGGATTACAGACTCGAATACAACGGAAATGTTCTGGACGCGAGCCTGACAAAACTGATTCCCGGCGGAAAGCGGCAGGAGGACGGCACAGTCGTCGATGCCTCCGGCGAGACGATTGACCTGGGCCGCCTGCACATTATGGCATCGATCCAGCCCGGCGATATTGAGATGACGGACTCCGAGGAGGAAGGCCTGATTCACGGCAACATCAGCAACCTGATTTATCAGGGTTCGCATTATCTGTATATTATCCATACCGATCTCGAGCAGGATTTTGCCGTTTATGATGAAGATCTCTGGAACATGGGAGACCGCGTCGGCCTGATTATGCCGGTAGAGAAGATGACGTTCTCGATCAGGAAATAGGAACGGAGGAAGGAAGACAATGAGATTTTCCAGAAAATATCTTGGAATACCTTATTACATATTTCTCGGACTGTTCGTGATCGCGCCGCTTGTGGTTCTGTTTTACTATGCGTTCACGAACGGCTCCGGGCAGTTCACGCTGATGAACTTTGCCGGTTTCTTCACAAATCCGAATACGCTTGGAACCCTGCTGTACAGTTTTGCCATCGCGGCGGTCACAACGGTCGTCTGCGTGCTTCTTGCGTACCCGCTCGCCTACATTCTGGCAACGGGCAGACTGCGCAGAAAATCCGGAATTATCATGATCTTTGTCATGCCGATGTGGATCAACTTCTCCCTGCGTATCACGGCGCTCAAAGAGGTGCTGACCTTTCTGGAAGGGAATCTTGCAATGTATCCGTTCCTGAACGCCGTCATCGGTATGACTTATGATTTTCTGCCGTTTATGATTCTGCCGATCTATACAACGATTTCCAGACTGGACCGTTCCCTTCTGGAAGCAGCGGCAGACCTTGGCGCGAACGAAAGAGAAGCGTTCCTGAAAGTAACGCTTCCGCTTTCGATGCCCGGTGTCATGAGCGGTGTCTCCATGGTGTTTCTTCCGGCAATGACGAATTATGTTGTTCTGGATATGCTTTACAACAGCACATATATCATGGGCTCGCTGATCGGCAGTTACTTCTCCGCGTATAACTGGAACGGAGGTTCGATGATCGCGCTGATCCTGCTCGGCATCATCTGTCTGTTCACGTATCTTTCGGACAGCGATGAAGGTCAAAACAACATCAGAGGAGGTGCCCTGCTGTGAATAAAAGGATTTCGCTCTGGAGACCGCTCTTCTTTGTCCTGATGCTTCTTGTGCTGTACCTGCCGATTCTGATCCTTGCGGTGTACAGCTTTACCGACGCGACAACGATCGGCGCGATCCGCGGTTTTTCCCTGCATAACTACGTGACCTTGTTTACGACGCCGGAGCTGCAGACGATGATTCTGGGAACGCTGGCTCTGGCTTTCGGCGCTGCCGCGATTGCAACGGTTCTGGGAACGCTGGGCGCGCTTGGCGCGTTCTATGCAAGACCCCGTATCCGCTCCGCGGTGCAGACGGTCAATCAGATACCGGTCATCAACGCGGATGTTGTCACCGGATTTTCGCTTTGCGTTCTTCTGGTTGTGGTTCTTGGTATCAGCAAGGATACCTTTATCCCGCTGGTCGCGGGGCATGTCGTTCTTTGCGCGCCGTTTGTTTTTCTGAATGTAATGCCGAGAATCCGGCAGATGGATCCCGCAATGTATGAGGCGGCGCTCGATCTCGGCGCCACACCCCGAAAAGCCCTGTCGCAGGTTGTCATTCCGCAGATCATGCCAGGCATTGTTTCAGGGTTCGGGCTTGCGGTCACGCTTTCGCTGGATGATTACTTTATCGCAACCTATACCAAGCCCGCGACGTTCAACACGATCAGTACCTATGTCGTAAACGCGACGAAGGGCTCCCAGACGACGATTAAAACAGCGCTCTGGGCGCTCTCAACCGTGATCTTCGCGATTGTGATCCTCTTTGTTGCGGCCATGAATTACCGCGCATCGAGACAGGAGAAGAGGAGGGAGAAGGAAGATGTTTAGAAGAAATTTGAACGGCCGGCGCGCGGCTTTCTCCTTCCGCGGCAGGAAAGACTCTTCTGCCGCGGCTTTCACCGCGGCGCTCGCAGCGTTTTCGGTTGCTGCGGCTGTGTTTTTTCCTTCTCTTCCCGTTTTTGCGGGCAGCGGCACAGCTTTCGCGAACACGGGAAGCAACGGTACCGCCGAAGGACCGGCTGCAGAGAGCAGCACCGGCGCCGCAGAGCAGACTGCCTCAGAGATCAATGCCGGCGCCGCGCAGAGCACTGCCGCAGGGAAAAAGGAAGTGACCCTGCGCATCTGCAACTGGGAAGAATACATTGACGAAGGCGGCTGGGGAGAAGACGAGAAAATTGATCTTCCGTCCGGCGATGTTTTCGGTGAGAAGCCTCTGATCGAAGACTTTGAAGAGTGGTACGAGAAAACCTACGGCGTCAGGGTCCATGTCGAATATTCGACGTTCGGCACAAACGAAGACCTCTACAACATGCTGTCCCTTGGCGATACCTACGATCTCGTCTGCCCTTCGGAGTACATGTTCATGAAACTGATCAGCGAAGATCAGGTTGTGCCGCTCTCGGACCATTTCTTCGATACGTCCGACGAAAACAATTATTATATCAAAGGCGTTTCGCCCTACCTGAAGAACATCTTCGATACACATGAAATTGACGGCAAGCCCTGGAGCAAATACGCCGCGGGTTATATGTGGGGCGTGACGGGGATTGTCTATAATCCTGAACTGGTTTCAAGGAAAGAGGCATCGACCTGGCAGATTCTGACAAACCCTGCGTTTAAAAGAAGAATCACGATCAAGGACAGTGTGCGGGAGTGCTATTTCGCCGCGATCGGAGCACTCGAGCATGACAAGCTGACAAGCAGCGCATTCCTGCAGGACCCGCAGTACCGGACGCACCTCGAGGAGGAACTCAACAATACGACGCCGGAAATGATCGGAAGGGTTCAGGACTGGCTGCAGGACATGAAAAACAATGTCTACTCGTTCGAAGTCGACTCCGGAAAGGCAGACATGGTTACCGGCAAGGTAGCCGCCAACTACCAGTGGTCCGGCGACGCGGTTTACACAATGGACCAGGCGGACGAAGACAATTTCACACTTGATTTTGCGATTCCCGAGGAAGCCTCCAATATTTACTTTGACGGCTGGGTCATGCTGAAAAACGGCATCCGGGGCGATGCGGACAGGCAGCAGGCCGCCGAGGCGTTCATCAACTTCATTTCGCGCCCGGACAACGCGATCCGGAACATGTATTACATCGGGTATACTTCGTTTATTTCCGGCGGGGAGGATCCGCGGATTCTCGAGTATATCGATTGGAACTACGGAGCGGATGAAGATGAGAAAGATACCGCCGGGTATAACCTGACCTATTTCTTTACGGGAGATGACGGGGAAACCGATCCGGATTATGTCCTGACTGTACCGGAGAAGCAGGTGAACCGGCAGCTTGGCGCGCAGTACCCGAGTGTGGAAAACATTCGAAGGACATGTATCATGCGCTACTTCGACAAACAGCAGAATGCGGATATCAACCGTATGTGGGTGAACGTTCGATGCTATAATATTAAAAAGCTCCCGGTCTGGGGATGGTGCCTGTGCGCGGCGGGAGCGGCTGCCTTTCTGGCGATGCTGGTCCTGCGGATCAGAAAATCGCTGCGCGCGAAGGCACAGTAAGGCAGTTTTTACGAAATACAGAGACACAGTAATGCAGCTGCTCGTGAAAGCGCGTTAACACGGCTTTTCAGGCGCTGAAAAACATGGAGCTGACAATGAACAGGAATCAGATCCTCAAGATTTACGGAACGGACTATAAGGAGATGACAAAGCGGCTGCTCGCTTCAGCGGAGCTGAACCGGCATCTGCTGCTGGCCGCTTCACAAAAGGCGGGCAAAGGCTTCTCTTCCGGAGACAGCGCCGCCGGCGCGGTCTCCGGTGCAGAGGAAGACGGGAGTCTTGTCTCTGCGGAGGATAAGGAGGCGCTCCGGATCGCGATCAAGCCCAATCTTGTCTGCGCCACTCCCGCTTCATTTGGAGGAACCACGCACCCGGAGATCGTCGCCGGCATCATCGAGTATCTGCGGGAGCACGGCTATTCTGATATCCGGATCATCGAAGGCTCCTGGGTCGGCGACAAAACATCGGACGCTTTCGAATACTGCGGCTACCGCGAGCTTACCGAACATTACCATGTCCCTTTCATTGACGGGCAGAAAGAGAAATCTCACCCGGTCGATGCGGCCGGCATGGAATTGCATGTCGTTAACGCGGTGGATGAAATCGACTTTCTGATCAACGTGCCGGTGCTGAAGGGGCATTGCCAGACGAAGGTGACCTGCGCCCTGAAAAACATGAAAGGCCTGCTTCCGAACTCCGAGAAACGACGTTTTCACAAGCTGGGGCTGCACCGGCCGATTGCGCATCTTTCTACGGTTCTGAAACCGGACTTTATCGTCATCGATCATATCTGCGGAGATCTGGATTTTGAAGAAGGTGGAAATCCGGTCGTCAGGAACTGCGTGATGGCGGCGCTCGATCCAGTTTTAACGGATACATATGCCTGCTGGCTCATGCACTATACGCCTGATGATGTACCTTATGTGCGGATGGCGGAAAAGCTGGGATCGGGCAGCACGGATCTTTCCTCGGCACAGATCATCGAGCTGAACCGGAGCGCAGAGGGCGGAACGACGGACGAGGAACTGCCGCAGCAGAAAAAGCTCCTCGCTGTGTCCTATGCGGTGGATGAAGTTGATTCGTGCAGTGCCTGCTACGGGAATCTGATTCCCGCGCTGTACCGGCTGAAGGAAGAAGGGCTTCTGGATGGGCTGCAGGATAAAATCGCAATCGGACAGGGGCAGCAGGGAAAGAGCGGCCCTCTGGGAATCGGTAAATGCACGCGCGGCTTTTCCTGCTGCATCATGGGATGCCCGCCGTCCGAAGACGTTATCTATGAAGGCCTGAAGGCATACATCCGCGGGCAGAGAAATATATGAATATACTAAGACGCATCACAGACATCATCATCCGGATTTATCTGCTTCTGCTGTTTCTTGCCGCAGCAGCAGTTCTTGCTGCCTCCGTAGTTTCTACAGTTGTTTTCCGGCTGAACGAACAGAACGATCTGTTCGATTTCCGGAGAGAGAATGTTCCGCTGCTGCTGCTTCTTACAGGGGCAGCGGCGGCGCTGTTTTTTCTGCTCGGACGGACACAGGAGTTTCGGAGAGGAGGCATTGCCGGCAAAACAAATCGCGTCCGGATGAACCTGTACGGGAAGGCGCTTTTGTGGTTCGCGTTCTGCACAAGTCTGTTTCTGGTTCTTGTTCTTCGCGGAAAGCCGACGAACGACGCGCTGCAGCTGGATCAGATCATCGGCGATTTCCTGCGGGGAGATTACAGCGCGATGAAGCCGGGCGGGTATCTCGATTCATATCCGTTCCAGATTTTCTATGTCATGGCCGGAATGCTGCTGCAGCTGATTTTCGGACCTTCGAACTACATGGTTTACCAGCTGTTGAATGTGCTCTCAATTGTTCTGACGCTGTATTTTCTGTATGAGATTTCCTTCGAGCTGTTTCATGACCCGCGCGTATGCAGTATGATGTCGGTAATGGCGTTCGGAGCGATGTTCCTGTATGTGTACGCAACCTTTATCTATTCGGACATCTGGTCGTTCGCGTCCATGACCGGAGCTGCTTTATTCACGATGCGCTATTTCCGGACGCGGAAAATACGGCAGCTCGTTTTCGCGGGACTTTTGTGTGCGTTATCGGTCGTCCTCAAGTCCAACGCATATATACTGATGCTGGCAATGATGGCGGCGCTTCTGGTTGACACTGTGCGCCGCGCCGCGTTAAATGACAGGAAAGAGAGCCTTCGTTCACTCCTTGCTGCAGTCCTTATTCTTGTCCTTGTCCGCGGCAGCGTTCTATGCGTGAATACAGGCGCGGAGCGGATGACGGGAATGGGACTCTCGAAAGGGGTTCCCGCAAGCACATACTTCGCGATGGGAATGGAAGAGATGGAAGGCAAATACGGCTGGTACGACGGCACGAACGTGGGGCTGTATCACAATGCGGACAATCAGTATGAGGCCGCGGACCGGCTTGCAAAAGAGAAAATACATGAGAGAGCAGAAGTTTTCCGCGAAAACCCGAAATATTTCGTGAAGTTTTATCTGTTTAAATTCCTGTCACAGTGGGCGGACCCGACCTGCGTCTCGATGCGCGAATTCGAAGAGAGCGGCCGGCATGTCGATAATCAGTCCGCGCTTGCGGTGTCTTTGATTTTCGGCAGGGGATCGCGGGTTCTTCAGTGGATTATGAACGTCTATGAGACGCTGGTGTATCTGGGCTTGTGTGTCTACCTGCTGTGCAGAGTGAAAGACAGAAAAAAGCTGACAGAAAATGAAGTCCTGTTAACTGCGCTGATTTTCGGCGGTGTTGTTTTTCATCAGCTCTGGGAGGCGTCCGGAAGATACACGATGCGATACTATATCTGCATGCTGCCTTTTGCAGCGTACGGGATGCAGCGCATGCTCGATCGGATTGCAGCCGGAAAAGGCCTGCGCACACAACAGAAACAATGAAAGATAACTCTATGAACGATACAAAACAAAAGCGGGAATACTGGAAACCATCGAACATGCTGTATCCCCTGCCGGCGGTTATGGTCAGCTGTGCCGATGAAGACGGACGCGCGAATGTGATGACGGCCGCCTGGACAGGAACCGTCTGCAGTGATCCGGTCATGGTTTATGTCTCGATCCGCAAGGAGCGGTATTCGCACGATATCATTGAGCGCACCGGAGAATTCGTTATCAACCTGACGACGAAGAAGCTCGTACGCGCAGCAGATTATGCGGGGGTGCGTTCGGGCAGGAATGAGGATAAGTTTCAGACGCTCCATCTGACATAGACGCCGTCCCGGCTTGTGAAGGCGCCCGGCATCGCAGAGTCTCCGGTCAGTCTGGAGTGCAGAGTTGAACAGATACTGCGGCTCGGTTCGCATGACATGTTCATCGCGCGGGTTCTGTCGACGGACATTGACCCCGCGTATCTTGATGAAAAAGGCAAGTTCGATCTGGACCGCGCGGATCTTGCGGCATATTCGCACGGAGAATACTGGTCTTTGGGAGAACTGATCGGGACGTTCGGCTTCTCCGTGAGGAAACCGGCGAAAAAAGCGCGTCCCTTCCGCGGCGGACAAAGGCACGGCGAAGGGAACGGAAAGGATAAGTTGGAAAAATGAATTACGCGCAGATCAAATACTGTGATATCGCGAATGGAACCGGCGTACGGACAAGCCTGTTTGTCAGCGGGTGCACGCATCATTGCAAGGGATGTTTTAACGAGATTGCATGGGACTTTGGCTACGGCGAGCCCTTTACGGATGAAGTACAGCAGAAGATCATCGATTCGCTCGCGCCCGAGTACATCGCGGGTTTATCACTGCTTGGCGGCGAACCGATGGAGCCGGTCAATCAGCGGGCGCTCGTTCCGTTTCTGCGGAAGGTCCGCGCGGCTTATCCGGACAAAACACTCTGGTGCTACACAGGTTATACCTACGAAACGGATCTTCTGGATCCCGAGGGTCGTGCGCACTGTGAAGTTACGGATGAATTTTTAAGCTATATCGACATGCTTGTAGATGGAAAATTCGTAGAAGAGCTGAAGGACATCACGCTTTTATTCCGCGGCAGCAGTAATCAGAGATTGCTGCATCTGAGCAGCCGGGATGCGTAAAAAGGTGGAAGCATGACCGAAGAACAGAAAAGACAATACTACAGCGAAGTGATACCCGCAAAGCGCCTTGCGGTTTTTGAAGCCGCGACGGCAGGAAGAGCGCTTGATTCCGAGGAAGAGCTGATGCAGAAGCTGTTTTGCAGGCGGCACGGCAATGTCCGGCGGGAAAAATACGACACATATCTGCAGGTCATGTTTGACTTCATGGGGCTCTCCAGACAGAAACCGTTTCTGCAGAGAACCGCGCTTTCCAAAGTCCGGAAAGATTACGAGATTCTGGGTTTTGCTCTTGCGCAGGAATGCGGCGGGGAAGGAATGGAACTTCTCCGCAGAGAGATCAGGAACGCGGCGGACCGCTACTTCAACACCTGCAGGGACAGTGATTATGCAAAGGTCCTCGGGCTTGTCAAAGCCGGCAAAGCGCAGAAAATGGCGCGGATCCGCGAAGATGCCGCACACCTGGTTTCCGGGTACAAAAAGTCGTGCGGCCTCGACCGCCTTCCGGAGAACAGCGGAGAAATGGCTGCATGGACGGCGGTTTTTACTGACGCAGTACAGGCGTCTTTTGATACGTTTGAGAAGAATTTCATGCAGGAAAACGGGGTGCAGGAATATTGAACCGGCAAAACAATACCGCTATACAGCTTCCCGCCGCATTTGAAAAACGGATGCGGAAAATGCTGGGAGACGACGGATATGAGGCGTATCTTGCTTCGTTTGAAAGAAAAAGAGCCGCCGGTGTCCGTGTTAATCCGCTTGTGATTTCCGACGAAGATTTTCTGGCACTCCATCTGTTCCGGACGGAACCGGTTCCTTTCGCTGAGCACGGTTACTATTATGCGCTTCCGGAAGAGGGTGCTTCGCAGGAAGAGCGGCCCGGGAAACACCCTGCACATGAAGCCGGAATGTACTATATGCAGGAGCCGAGCGCGATGATTGTGGCAGCCTTGTCCGGCGCACGGCCCAAGGAGCGGATTCTGGATCTTTGCGCCGCGCCGGGCGGTAAATCAACGCAGCTTGCCGGTATGATGAACGGGCAGGGACTTCTTGTTTCCAACGAGATTAATGAAGGCAGGGCGCGGATCCTTTCGCAGAACATGGAGAGGATGGGCGTCCGGAACGCGGTTGTTACGAACGAATCCGCGGAGAAGCTTTCCGAAAGATTTCCGTCTTTCTTTGACAGAATTATCGTTGACGCGCCATGCTCCGGCGAGGGGATGTTCCGCAAGGAGGAGCAGGCGCTTTCCATGTGGAGCGAGGACAACGTGTGTGCCTGTGCCGAAAGGCAGCAGGAAATTCTCCGGCACGCGGCGATTATGCTCCGGGACGGCGGAACGCTCGTCTATTCGACCTGTACGTTTGCGCCTCTCGAAGATGAAATATCGACAGCTCTGTTCCTTGCGGAGCATCCGGAATTCCGGCTCGTCGATCTTCCGGGCCGGCTTGGAGCGAAGATGGCAGAATGGGGCCTGTCCACGGGAAATCCGGACTGGTGTGATCTTGGTGCTTCACCGGAGACCATTCAGAAGATCCGGAATACACGAAGCGAAGTCTGCAAAACCATCCGTCTCTGGCCGCAGCGCCTTCGTGGAGAAGGGCATTTTCTCGCTGTGATGGAAAAGCACAGTTTCGGGAGAAGCTCCTGCGCAGCCGCTGCGCAGAACGGCGACGGCTCTTCTGTCGTCACGGGCCGCGCGGCCGCGCCGGACGAAAAGCGTACCGCCACGACATACGGAAAGCGCGCAGAGGCGTCTTACGGAAAACGCCGGAAGGGAACGGACGGCCGGAAAAACAGCGGAAACAGCAATGCACTGCAGTCCGCGCTTCAACTTTGGAAAGCCTTTGCTGCAGAATATCTGAAAGAAGAAGCCTCCGGCACACTGCAGGGAAGCAGCGGCACCGCCGTGCTTTACGGGGATGATTTATATCTTGCTCCGGAAGGAGTATTGATACAAGGCCTCCGGGTGCTGCGTCCGGGCCTGCATCTCGGAACGGTGAAAAAGGACCGTTTCGAGCCGGCGCACGCGCTTGCGATGGCACTCCGGCCGGCGCAGGTACGGCAAAGCATTGACTTCCCGGACAACACTGCCGGGGCGCATGCGTTTCTTCGCGGCGAGTCGGTTCCCTGTGATCCGTTGCTGAAAGGCTGGGTCCTTATCACAACCGGCGGCGTCAGCATGGGATGGGCGAAAGCAGCCGGCGGAATGCTCAAAAACCATTACCCGAAAGGACTTCGAAGGCCGTACTGACAGCGCCTTGAGAATGAGGATTTAATAACTTATGAATTCAGTCATCTATCTGGATCATGCGGCAACGTGCCGGATGCGTCCGGAAGCCATCGCGGCAATGACAGAGGCGATGGAGCATACCTTTGGAAACGCAAGTCCCTCGTACAGCATTGCGAGAGACGCGAAACGCTGCCTTGATAATGCAAGAGCAGTGCTCGCGGAGACGATCGGCGCCGGCTGGAATGAGATCTTCTTTACTTCCGGCGGTACGGAGTCAGACAACTGGGCGCTGACAGGAACAGCGGAGGCACTGCAGGACAAGGGAAAACATATCATTGTGTCAGCCATCGAACACCACGCCATCCTGCATACCTGCGAGTACCTCGAAAGCCGCGGCTTTTCGGTAACCCGTCTTCCGGTGGACAGTGAAGGCAGGGTGCGCCCGGAAGAACTGGCGGACGAACTGAACGCGCGGCCGGATACGATTCTGGTGTCGGTTATGGCGGCGAACAACGAGATCGGAACCCTCGAGGATATCGGGACGCTTTGCAGGTATACGCATGATCACGGCGCCCTTTTTCATACTGACGCGGTGCAGGCATACGGGAAAACAGACGCGTTAAACGTCTCCGCCGTACCCGTGGATCTGTTCAGCGCCAGCGCGCACAAGATCGGAGGCCCGAAAGGAATCGGGTTCTTATATGTCCGGAACGGCACCCGGCTGCAGTCGCTGATCCACGGCGGCAGTCAGGAGAGAGGGCGGCGCGCCGGAACCGAGAATGTTCCGGCAGCAGCAGGCTTTGCGGCAGCCGCGAAGGCGGCCTTCGCAAACATGGAAAACGAAACCCGCGCAGAGAGAGAACTGCAGGCGTATTTTCGCGAAAGACTTTTGGCTGCTTTCGGAGAGCGCAGCGGGGATTCGCCGGCGCCTTCCGGCATACTCTGGAACGGCCCGCTTCCCGGAGATGATCGGCTTGCCAACAACATCAGTGTGTCGTTTCCGGGCGTATCCGCGGAGTCGCTGTTGATCAGTCTGGACCTTGCGGGCATCTGCGCTTCGGGCGGCAGCGCCTGCACAACCGGCGCGCTCGATCCGTCGCATGTCATTATGGCGGTTTCGGGAGACCGGAAGCGGGCGGAAGGGACGATCCGGTTTACAATCGGACCGGAAAACACAAAAGAAGAGATCGACAGGACAATCGAAGTCCTGGGGGAAGCGCTGCAAAGAATCAGGACCATGTAGCCCGGCTTACCTTTGCAGGGAGCGGCTTCACGCCGGTCGTGACGTCTCCGCCGGAGCTGGTGCGAGCCGGGGCAGAGGCCTGCGCCGGTACCGTTACCATCGCTGAAAAATAAGGGATTTTCCTATTTGACCAAAATATAACGATCTGCTATAATCCAGTTCGTAGACGCACAGAGCGCCTGAGATATACTATTGCAATTACACTGTTTGTTCTTCGGCAGGTCAGAATCGCCTTAGGCCTGCCGGCTTTTTTCAGGAGTTTCGGTACCGTTACCGAAAACCCTGACACATAAAATGAGGAGAATGCGGGTACTATGAGAGAAGCAACAAACATGCAGAAAGATGTTCTGACCCTGAACATGGAGGAACAGGTCACGAAGATCGCCGGCGACATGTATGGAAAGTCCATCGCGCAGTGCACGGACGAAGAACTGTACTATGTCATTCTGGCTTACTGCAAGGAGCTGCTGCAGGTCTGCGGGCGCAATATGGGGGAAAAGAAGGTTTACTATATTTCCGCGGAATTCCTGATCGGCAAGCTTTTGTCCAACAATCTGATCAATCTCAAGATCTATGACCGGATGAATGATCTTTTGAAGAAGAACGGCAAAGACCTTTCGAAGATTGAGGAGGTGGAGCCGGAGCCGTCTCTGGGGAACGGCGGTCTTGGAAGACTGGCGGCATGCTTCCTGGATTCGATCGCAACGCTCGGCCTTCCTGGAGAAGGCATCGGTCTGAACTATCATTACGGGCTGTTCCATCAGGTCATTGAAGACAGGCTGCAGAAGGCGGTCAAGGATCCGTGGATTCAGCCGCAGTCCTGGGAGAATGAGACGGATGTTTCGTTCGAGGTTTGTTTTGGCGACCGTAAGGTAATCTCCAGAATGTACGACATCGACGTCGTAGGATACGACAACGGTGTAAATAAGCTGCGGCTGTTCGACATTGTCTCGGCAGACGATTCGATTGTCAAAGATGGAATCGACTTCGACAAGAAAGACATCGAGAAGAATCTGACGCTGTTCCTGTATCCGGACGATTCGGATGAGGACGGCAGGCTGCTTCGGATTTACCAGCAGTATTTCATGGTCAGCAACGCCGCGCAGCTGATTCTCGCCGAAATGAAGGCAAAACAATACGACCTCCGGCACCTCTACGATCACGCCGTGATTCAGATCAATGATACGCATCCGACGCTTGTCATTCCGGAGCTGATCCGCATCCTGACCGAGGACAAGGCCATGACGATGGATGAGGCGATCAGTGTCGTGACTAAGACCTGCGCGTACACAAATCACACGATTCTTGCGGAAGCGCTGGAAACCTGGCCGATCGCTTATCTCGAGAAGGTTGTTCCGCAGCTGATGCCGATAATCAGAGAACTGGACAGAAGAGTCAAAGACAAATATGATGACCCGGATGTATGGATCATCGACAAGGACAACAAGGTTCATATGGCCTATATCGATATCCATTACGGCTTCTCTGTCAACGGTGTGGCAGCGATTCACACGGAAATCCTCAAGAACACGGAACTGCACAAGTTCTATGAGCTTTATCCGGAAAAATTCAATAACAAGACCAACGGCATTACATTCAGAAGGTGGCTTCTTTCCTGCAATCACGAGCTTTCGAATTTCCTTTCGGAGACAATTTCGGACGCTTACAAGAAGGATGCTACGGCGCTCGAGCGTCTGCTTGAATACAAAGACGATGACCGCGTGCTTTCAAAGCTGGACGAGATTAAGATGTATAACAAGGCTGCTCTTGCTTCGTACATCGAAGAGCATGAAGGTGTGCAGCTGGATCCCGAGGGAATCTTTGACATTCAGATCAAGCGGCTGCATGAGTACAAGCGCCAGCAGATGAACGCGCTGTACATCATACACAAGTATCTGGAGATCAAGGGAGGAAAGAAACCTGTCCGTCCGCTGAACTTTATCTTCGGCGCGAAGGCGGCGCCGGCGTATATCATCGCGCAGGATATCATTCATCTGCTTCTGTGCCTGCAGCAGATCATTGACAATGATCCGGATGTAAATCAGTATATGCATCTTGTTTTTGTCACGAACTACAACGTGACTTACGCGGAGAAGCTGATTCCTGCCTGTGATATTTCCGAGCAGATCTCGCTTGCTTCCAAAGAGGCATCCGGAACTTCCAATATGAAGTTCATGCTCAACGGCGCAGTTACACTTGGTACGGCAGACGGCGCAAACGTCGAGATCCATGATCTTGTCGGCAATGATAACATCTACATGTTCGGCATTGATTCCGAGACAGTTATCCGTCATTACGCAAAGGGCGATTATGTTTCGAAGGACTACTATGACAGGAGCCCTGTGATCAAAGAGGCCGTGGACTTCATTGTCGGACCGCAGTGCATGGCTGTCGGACACAAGGAGAATCTGGAGCGCCTTTACAACGATATTCTTCACAAAGACTGGTTTATGGCTCTCATCGATCTTGAAGATTATATCCGCGTGAAAGATCAGATGTTTGCGGATTACGAGGACAGACGCAGGTGGGATCAGATGATGCTTGTCAATATCGCGAAAGCAGGCTATTTCTCATCTGACAGAACAATCGAACAGTATAATAAGGACATCTGGAAGCTTCGCTGATGTGCGGAGGAAACCGGATTTAAGCAGCAGGGCTGCTGCCATCGTGAGCGGGGTCACGGGGCGGCAGCCCTGTTTTTGTATCCAGGAAAGACCGGGCCATCTATCTTTGAAATATGCATTTTGGAAGGACAGCGCCGGATCCTGCCGGAGCTTTCCGGCAGGTATTTACAGGCAAATTAGCCATCTGCGTGAGAAATCTTATTTATAGAATGAATGTAATGAAGTGAGATTTCCGGAAGATTCCATCCGTAGAACAATATTTTCCTCCGGGAGGAAGAGCAAGGAGTGGACACGCCGTGAAGTGCACTGGAATAGCCATCTGTCAGAAGAATTGCAGTATCAGAAGGAAGTGGCGAACCATCTGGTAATGAAAAATGAAAATGAGATGGCAACTAGAATGGAAGCATGATATAACCTGAGAAGCTTTTTTGCCTGACAGAGGGAATTCACTTCTTCCGGCAATGATATTCATCACGAAGATAAAAATAATAACCTTATGCAACTGGTTCGCAAGCAGGATTAGAAGCGAAGCCATATGATGTGTCACACAATTAAACAATACTAAGAAAAATAACGCACAAATTCATCATTCTATGATATAATTTTTTAACTAAAGCACCTGCGGGTACTCCATATCTGCAGAGAAAGCTAATCTATAATCAGGGTGGTAATCATACTGCCCGTGAAGAACGCGTCTAGATCTCATTTCTTTAATCTGTCTTTCCCGTTAACGGGATGAAAGGACCACATCCATGAAAAAATTTTATGCAGCTCCGATTTCCGCAGATGATTTGTCAGCCAGAATTGAATACATCAGAAAGGTGTTGAAAGAGAAATCGTGTACCTGTGAGAAAGTTACAGATCAACACCTGATTGTCCTCAACAAGACGCATCCCCAATATTATATCAGGGAAGAGGGAAGCAGTCACAGGCAGTATATTCCGAAAAGAAACATTCAGCATGCCGTGCAGCTGGCACAGGAAGAATATGACAGGCAAATCATCCGGAATCTTCAAAGTGAACTGAGAGCATTACTGCGCCTGCAGCAACACTACGCAGCAGGTACGGCAGAACAGCTTTTTGAAAATCTGGGCGCCGGGAGGATGGCAATTGTGCACCCGCTGATACAAACGGATGAAGACTATGTGAAGTGCTGGCTGGAGCAGAAATATCCATCGAAAGGATTTTCCGATGATGCGCCTGTACTTATTACTGACCGGGGAGAACGCGTCAGGTCCAAGTCCGAGGTAATTATCGCAAATACGCTGAACAGGATGGGAAAGCCATATTTGTATGAGCGTCCGCTGAAACTGTCCGGATATGAGAAATATCTGTATCCGGATTTTACGGTACTGAATATAAAGAAACGCTGCGAGGTACTGATTGAACATTTCGGAAAGATGGATGATCCCGGATATGCGGAGAATTGTCTGCGTAAGATTCGCCTTTACGAACAAAACGGCTATTTTCAAGGGGATAGAATCCTTTTTACATTTGAATCGCTGGAAAATCCCCTGGATATCCGGAATCTTCAGAAAATGATCGGGCACTTTCTGGAATAAGTGTTCGCCGCAGCATTTCCTTTAATTCCTTTGCGCGGTTCCCCAAGCTGCGTTAGAATAATCATATTATGGATCTATTTGAATACATGAATCAGCAGAATAAAGAAAAGGAAGCTCCCCTCGCCGCACGCCTCCGCCCGCGAACGCTTGAGGAAGTTGTCGGACAGCAGGACATCATCGGCAAGGGAAAACTTCTGTACCGTGCGATCAAGGCGGACAAACTGGGCAGCATTATTTTCTACGGGCCGCCCGGCACCGGCAAAACAACGCTCGCCATGGTCATCGCCGGCACAACCAGAAGCGACTTTAAGCAGATCAACGCGACCAGCGCCGGCAAGAAAGACATGGAAGACGTCATAGCTTCCGCAAAAGCTCTGCGCGGTGGCTATGGCCGCAGGACCATCCTTTTTATCGACGAGATCCACCGCTTCAACAAAGGGCAGCAGGACTATCTGCTGCCTTTCGTCGAAGACGGCACCATCACGCTGATCGGTGCGACGACGGAAAACCCGTACTTTGAGGTGAACAGCGCGCTGATCTCGAGATCCATGGTTTTCGAGCTGCATCCGCTTTCGCAGGAAGATGTTAAAAAGCTGATTGAGCGGGCTGTTTATGACAAGGACCGGGGCATGGGCGCTTACAACGCGGTTATTGACGAAGACGCGGAAGAATTGCTTGCGGATATCGCAGGCGGCGATGCGAGGCATGCGCTGAATGCTGTGGAACTTGCTGTTTTGACGACGGACAGGGGGAGCGACGGGAAGATTCACATCACCCGTGAAGTGGCGCAGGAGTGCATCCAGAAACGGGTTGCAAGATACGATAAAAAAGGTGATAATCACTACGATACGATCTCGGCATTTATCAAGAGTATGCGCGGCTCGGACCCGGATGCGGCGGTCTATTACCTTGCACGGATGATCGAGGCAGGAGAGGATCCGAAGTTTATCGCGCGGAGAATCATGATCTGTGCTTCGGAGGATGTCGGAAACGCGGACCCGAATGCGCTTCGTGTCGCTGTTGCAGCTTCACTTGCAGCGGAGAGAATCGGATGGCCGGAGTCGCAGATTATCCTGTCGCAGGCATGTGAGTATGTCGCTACGGCGCCGAAGTCCAATACCGCGGACGCTTCCATTACGGCAGCGAGGGCACTCGTTCAGAAGACCGGCAGTCTGCCGATTCCTTCCTATCTGCAGGACGCGCATTACACGCATGCGCAGGACCTTGGCAGAGGCGTCGGGTATCAGTACGCGCATCTGTATGAAGACCATTATTCCGGGCAGCAGTATCTGCCGGACGAGATACGAAATGTTTCCCTGTATGCGCCCTCGGAGAACGGATATGAGAAGAATATCCGCACCCGCATGGCGGCACTGACCGGAAACGATAAATATACGAAACCACAGGAACTGCTAAAGAGAAAAGGCGCGAATCAGGAATGAGCACGCAGAGAGGAGCTTGAACATGGAAACAAATGCGGAAAAGGCAATTCGCCTTCACAAGGAGTGGAAGGGCAAAATCAGTACTGAACCCAAGTGCGAGGTGAAGACAAGAGAGGATCTTGCGCTTGCCTATACGCCCGGTGTTGCCGAGCCGTGCAAGGTGATTCATGAAGACGTAAAGGAAGCTTATACCTATACGCTCAAGCAGAATACTATTGCGGTTGTTTCCGACGGTTCCGCGGTTCTTGGCCTTGGCAATATCGGCCCGGAGGCGGCGATGCCGGTCATGGAGGGCAAGTGTGCTCTGTTCAAGGCTTTTGGCGGCGTCAATGCTTTCCCGATCTGCCTGAATACACAGGACACGGACGAAATCGTGGAGACAGTCAAGCGCCTCGAGCCTACGTTCGGCGGTATCAATCTGGAGGATATTTCCGCGCCGCGCTGTTTTGAAATCGAGCGGCGGCTCAAGGAAACCATGCATATTCCGGTTTTTCATGACGACCAGCACGGAACAGCGATCATTGTTCTTGCCGGGACCATCAACGCGCTCAAGCTGACCGGCAAAAAGAAGGAAGACTGCAGAGTTGTTGTCAACGGCTCCGGTGCTGCGGGCATCGCGATCGCGAAGCTGATGCTGCTGTACGGCTTCCGGCATCTGATTCTGTGTGATTCGAAGGGAATTGTCTCGAAGGACCGCACCGGCCTTAACTGGATCAAAAAAGAAATGCTGGAAGTGACGAATGAGGATAACAAGTCCGGCACACTCGCGGACGCGCTTGTCGGAGCAGACATCTTTATCGGTGTTTCGGCACCGGGCATCGTGACCGAAGAGATGGTCAGATCCATGAATAAGGATGCGGTGATCTTCGCGATGGCAAATCCGGTACCTGAAATTATGCCGGACCTTGCGAAGAAAGCCGGTGCGCGCGTCATCGGAACCGGACGCTCGGATTTCCCGAATCAGGTCAACAACGTGCTTGTTTTTCCGGGAATTTTCAAGGGAGCGCTCGAAGGCAAGGCTCGTCAGATCACCGAGGATATGAAGCTGACCGCCGCGAGGGCACTCGCTTCTCTTGTTTCCGACGAGGAACTGAGCGAAGACTTTATCCTGCCCGAGGCGTTTGATCCGCGGGTAGCCGATGTGGTTTCTGAAGCGGTACGGGAGAATATTCAGCCGGACAACAAACTTTTCTGATCTCCGGCGCATTTTTATGGAAGCGTACGCAATTTACAAGTTGATAATTCTGTATATGCTCGACCGGGCGGGGGATCAGCTGGCGATGCCCCAGATTTCAAACTTTCTTTTTGAAACGGGGTACGCGACGTTTACTTCTTTGTCAAAGACGTTCGAGGAAATTAACGCCGACGGCTTCGTTGAAGAGCATGTGATCGGGGACACGACGTATCTTCGGATTACCGAAGAAGGAGAGCAGACGCTCAAATTCTTTTCCAGCAGTCTCTCGCAGGAAATCAAGGAGCAGGTTCGTGAATTTCTGCGGGAAAACAGCCAGAGCATCCGCAACGACAACGATGTGACCGGAGAGTATTTCCGATCCACGTACGGTGGCTTTACGGCAAGACTGACTGTCCGCGAAGAGGCCAATCCGGTCATGGAAATCAACATGGCTGTGCCGGATGAGGCGACAGCGGTTCAGGTGATCCGCAACTGGAAGGAAATGAGTCCGGAGATCTATGCGTATCTGATCCGTTCTCTCTGGAAAACAAATTAGGGAAGCTTCCGCGAATTGGCACATTTATGAAGAAATTTGCTACGGTAAGATTCTGGCACAGGGCGGCAGTTGGTTTGCTACTGATAAATCTGCTGCCGCTTTTCGTAATATCTTTGTATGCGCGGATGTGTGCGGATGACTACGCATACGCGATACTGGTACGCAAGGCGATCAAGGGCAGACATGGCCTTGGGGCGTATCTTGCGGCGATTGTGCGGCAGGTCCTGCACAGCTACAGAACCTGGCAGGGAAGTTATGCCGCGGCTTTCTTTTCGACGCTGGTGCCGGGTGCTTTTCACCCGAAAGCCTACGCACTGACAGGCATCTGCATGACAGGGCTGCTTGTGCTGTCCGTCTTTGTCCTTTTCAGAAGCATTTCGTACGGTGCGCAGGCCCGCATGCCCGCGGGCATCGCAGCTGTCGCTACATCCCTTCTGATCATCGAATTCATGCCGCGGGCACTGGACGCGTTTTTCTGGTGGAACGGTGCGGCAAATTACACGGTTTTCTTTATTCTGGAAATGCTGGAAGCTGCGGTTTTTATTCAGCTGCTGCGCTCCGGCAGCTGCAGCAACCTTCTGATCGTGCTTTGCTGTATCCTCGCTTTTCTGATCAGCGGCGGAAATTACGTTCCGTCCCTTGTCGGCGCGGAGTGCGCGCTGCTTTGTCTCATCATGTATGCGGTCCGTTTTCGTAAATTTCCCACGCGGCTGTTCCTTGTAAACATCTTTTCCCTGTCGGGGCTCGCTCTCAGTATTTTTTCACCGGGAAATGCCGTCCGCATGGCGACGGACATGCATACACAGGCAGCCACTACGCCGCAGGCTCTCTTAGCGCTGATCTTTCGCTGTCTGCAGCTGGCTGCGGGTGCAATACAGGGCAGCGTTCAGCTTTTTCTGATCCTTGGCCTTGTCTTTTTACTGCCCTTCCTGTGGCTGCTCAGTGAAACTCCGGAGCCGCCGGCTGCCGCACAGGCTTCCGGAGCAAAAGTGCCTGTCGTACTTGCTGCAGGAACTGCTTTTCTTCTTTACGCGTCTTCGTTCGCGCCGACGGTTTTTGTGGACGGTACGGAAGGCCCGGTACGGACGATGAATTACCGCCATATGCTGCTGATCGTGCTGCTTGTTCTTCTAGAGGCTCATATTGTCCGGCGGGTCCGCTGCCTTTTACAGAACGCAATGGGAGAGAAGCTGCAGAGTCTGGAACATGCTGCTCTTATGGATGCGCCAGGGTATTTCGGCTCGATCGTTCTCATCTTTGCAGTCTGCTGCCTGTACTATATCGTGCCCACACAGAACCGTACGATCATTCCATCCATTGCGGCCGCAAGATCTGTTCTGATCGGAGAGGCACCCGCGTACGCGGAAGAGATGGATGAGAGAGAATCCATTCTTACGGCTGCAGGAGAGGGCGCGGATGTTGTGGTTACACTGCCGCAGGATCGTCCCGGCCTCCTGTACAGTATCAGTCTGGACATCACACAGGATGAAAACGGCTGGCTTGACAAGTCGGTCGCGGAATATTACGGACTTCATACCGTGCAGGCGTCGGAACAGTAAAGAGCGGGTTCCGCCGCCCCGCGGATCCTGTACAATCTGCCGCAGGGCTTGCTATTGCGGAATTTCAGGGCGATATTGCATATTTACTTTGCCTGTCCTATAATCGGATTAAGTAAATTTCAGACGGCACATTGCATCCATGTCCTTCATGCAATTCAGCATCTAATTCACGGTTTTCATGGTTTTAATTTCGATTTATAATTTCGGCTTTATTCCGATATCTCATCCGGTATGAAGTGACAGTCTGCGGAGCGGACTGTTTAGGCTATTCAGACATCCATAAGAGGAATTTATGACACAGGAAATGTATGAGTCACTCGCAATGACAGATCTTCGCGCGATCGCGAAGCAGCGCGGGCTGAAGGTTGCCGCGCGCGCGAAGAAGGCGGAGCTGATCGGGCAGATGATGAAGCTCGATATGGAAGAGGCGCGAGCAGCTGCAGCAGGCAGCAGCGAGGCGGCCGCTCCGGTATCGCAGGAACAGGAAAAATCTGTTCCCGAAAAGGCAGCTCCCGCGGCGGAGACCGCGGAAAGACCTGCCGAGCGGGCTGCCGGGACACCTGCAAGACAGGGAAGAGGTATCCAGCGGAGAACGTCGGAACGCCGCGCGCCGCGTGCAGCAGCGCAGGAACGCAGCAGAACCGCGCCCGCGCAGGAGCCGGCGAAAGACACCTACGATGCTGTTGCCGAACAGGAGGCGCGCGAAGAACGACAGGAAAAGGCGCCTGCGGCCCAGAGCAGATACGGTGGTTCTCAGGAAATTGATAACCGTTATCAGAGAAGAGGCCTTGTGAGACCGGACCAGCCGGTGCTGCACAAGGATGAACTGAATAAAGAACTCGACAGCGGAGAAATGGCAAACGGAATTCTGGAAGTTATGCCGGACGGCTATGGATTCATCCGCTCCGCAAACTATCTGCCCGGCGATAATGATGTCTATGTTGCGCCCAGCCAGATCCGGCGTTTCAATTTGAAGACCGGCGATATCATCAAGGGCCATATCCGGATCCGGACGCAGGGCGAGAAGTTTTCCGCACTGCTTTTTGTCGATTCCGTCAACGGAAGAAATCCTGAAGACGCGAAAAGACGCTTTAATTTCGAAGACATGACGCCGATCTTCCCGAACGAGAAGATCCGTCTCGAGACGTACAATTCGACAATCGCGATGCGCGTTATGGACCTGTTCTGCCCGGTGGGCAAGGGGCAGAGAGGCATGATTGTTTCTCCTCCGAAGGCCGGCAAGACAACGCTTGTCAAGGAAGTCGCCAAGAGCGTGAAGTTCAACAATCCGGAAATTCACCTGATCATCCTTCTGATTGATGAGCGTCCCGAAGAAGTAACTGATATCAAAGAGGCAATCGCGGGACCGAATGTCGAAGTCATTTACTCGACCTTTGATGAAACGCCTGAACATCACAAGCGGGTTTCCGAGATGGTCATTGAAAGAGCCAAGCGCCTTGTCGAGCACAAGCAGGATGTGATGATTCTGCTTGACTCGATCACGAGACTTACAAGAGCTTACAACCTGACAGAGCCTTCGAGCGGCCGCACACTTTCCGGCGGTCTTGATCCGGCAGCACTGCATATGCCGAAGCGCTTCTTCGGCGCTGCCAGAAATATGCGCGAGGGAGGATCCCTGACAATCCTTGCAACTGCGCTGATTGAAACCGGCTCCAAGATGGATGATGTTGTCTACGAAGAATTCAAGGGTACCGGCAATATGGAAATGATCCTGAACAGAAAACTTTCCGAACGCCGGATTTTCCCTGCCATTGATCTTGCCAAGTCCGGCACGAGAAGAGACGATCTTCTTCTTACGCAGGATGAGCAGGAGAGCGTCAGCATCCTGCGCAGGGCCCTGATCGGCGCGCGCGGAGAAGACGCGACGGATCAGGTACTCGACCTTTTCTCGAAGACAAGGTCGAACAACGAGTTTGTCGCGATGGTCCGGAAGATTCAGTGGTCTTTCTGAACGCAAATATACAGAAGTCATATCCTATCGTTATAGCAGAGGGCTGCCGCAGAGGCAGCCCTCTTTTCTGTCCGCAGCCTGCACAGCCACTTCACAAAGCTATCTGAAATAATATACAAAACACACGGAACAATTTAATACATTATTCACAAACTATCTGTTTTGCACAAAATAGATATTGCTATTTCCATGGACAGACTGTATATTGGAAACAGTTCCGGAAACGGTACCGAGCACAGTTAATGCAAAGGTACAGGGTGAAGGGAAAGGCTTCCGGACGGATGCGGACGGCTTTGCCGCGCATCGGAATTTGTTGAAAACGGTATGGAGATACCGGGAAAAAGGAGAGGAAAGACTTATGAAAAAGAAAGTGTTAAGTGTTGTACTTAGCGCGGCTATGGCCTCAGCAGTACTGGCAGGCTGTGGCTCCAAGGGCAGTGACACGGCGGCGACCGAAGCCGGCTCTGCAGCAACCGAGGCTGCGGCAGCAACGACAGAAGCGGCTGACACGGCTGCAATCAATGGCGGAAGAGTTTATCTTCTGAACTTCAAGCCCGAGACAGATGAGGCCTGGCAGGAACTGGCTTCCAAGTACAATGATCTTGGCGGCAACGTAACTGTTCTTACAGCTGCGGACGGACAGTACGCTACAACACTCCAGTCTGAAATGGCAAAGAGCGAAGCTCCTACCATCTTCAACATCGGCAATGCGAACGACGTTGCGACATGGAAAGATTACCTGTATGACCTCAGTGACTCCGATCTTTACAAGCACGTTTCGGATCACTCCCTGGACATCAAATCGGATGACAAGACCGTTGCGATCGCAAACTGCTATGAAGCATACGGCATCATCTACAACAAGACACTGCTTTCCGATTACTGCACACTGGACAACGCGGTTATCAAGAGCCCTGATGACATTCAGGATTTCGATACCCTCAAGAAGGTTGCGGATGATCTGAACAAGCGTGTAGACGAGATGAACGAGAAGTTCGGCTGCGACCTTCAGGGCGCTTTCGCTTCCGCAGGCCTCGACAGCGGTTCTTCCTGGAGATTCTCCGGACACCTTGCAAACATGCCTCTGTACTATGAGTTCAAGGATGACGGCCTCACAGATCTGACAGCAGGCGAGCCTGAAATCAAGGGAACATACCTCGACAACTTCAAGAAAGTCTGGGATATGTACGTACAGGATTCCGGCGCTGATCCCAAGACACTGGCTTCCGGTACATACAATGCCGAGCAGGAACTTGGCATGGAGCAGGCTGTTTTCTATCAGAACGGCGACTGGGAATTCTCCGCTCTGACAAATCCTGACAACGGCTACCTTGTAAAGGCTGAAGATCTCGATATGATGCCGATCTACTTCGGCGTTGATGATGCGAACGAAGGCCTCTGCGTTGGTACCGAGAACCACTGGGCAGTAAACGCGAAGTGCTCTCAGGAAGAGATCGATGCTTCCCTCGCTTTCCTGAACTGGGTAATCACATCGGATGAAGGCCGTGACGCCATCGTTAACAAGATGGGCCTGTCCGCTCCGTTTGATACATTCACTGGCGACTACGCTCCGAAGAATGCATTCGGCGCAAAGGCTTCCGAATACATGAACGAAGGAAAGACTTCCGTAGCATGGTCCTTCAACGCTACGCCGAACGTAGATGACTGGAGAGCAGACGTTGTATCGGCTCTGACCGCTTACACAGACGGCTCCGGCGACTGGGATGCAGTCAAGACAGCATTCGTAGACGGCTGGGCAAAACAGTGGAAGCTCGCTGAACAGGCTAAGACCGAATAAGCAGGATACAGCTTTCATGATCTGAAGAAATGAATGCGGGTGGGTGACATTCACCCATCCGCGTTTTTCACTTCTTTTCCGGAATTTTGTTTTTCATTGATTTTGAAAGGACTCGCCATGGAAAAATCAATCAAAAAATACTGGCCGGTATTCGTACTGCCGACAATGGCAGCGTTCACGATCGGCTTCATCGTCCCGTTTGTTTATGGTATCTGGCTTTCTTTCTGCAAATTCACAACCGTTGTAGACTGGAAATTTGTCGGCCTTCGCAACTACACCCGCATTTTCGTGGTCAACGGTGAAGTTGACACAACATTCCTTCATTCCCTCTGGTACACGGCACTCTTTACGGTTGTGACCGTGGCCATCATTAACGTAGTCGCTTTCGGCATCGCGATGGCTCTGACCAAAGGAATCAAGGGAACCAACCTGTTCCGTACGGTTTTCTTCCTGCCGAACCTGATCGGCGGTATCGTTCTTTCGTATGTATGGCTGATGATTTTCAACAGCTATCTCGCGAAGTATTCGAAGACGATTGTTTCGACCCAGTGGTACGCTTTCTGGGGCCTTGTCATTGTTGTCTGCTGGCAGCAGATCGGCTACATGATGATCATCTATGTTGCCGGCATCCAGAACATTCCGGCGGACCTTATTGAAGCCGCGAAAATTGACGGCGCAAATAACTGGCAGCTGCTGAAGAACGTAACGCTTCCGCTCCTGATGCCGACGATCACGATCTGCTCGTTCCTGACACTGACGAACGGCTTCAAACTCTTCGACCAGAACCTTGCTCTGACCGGAGGCAATCCCGGCAAAATGTCAGAACTGCTTGCCCTGAACATCTACAATACAATGTACGGCACGACCGGCTGGCAGGGCGTAGGACAGGCGAAAGCCGTGATCTTCTTCCTGCTCGTAGCATTGATTTCGGTTATCCAGAATAAACTTACGACAAGTAAGGAGGTGCAGCAGTAATGGCTAAGACAGATATGAACGTCTCTACTGTAAGACGGGCTAAACATGGCTGGATCCTTACCACGATCTTCGCGGTCATTTCGATCGCGTGGATCCTGCCGATCGCAATGGTTCTTTTAAACTCGTTCAAGAGAAAGGCCTACATTTTCGCGAATCCGTTTGGGATTTCAAACGTAAAGCTTTCTCAGGGCTTTGCAAGATGGCAGGCCGGCATCAGCAAGACTTTTGTCGGATTCATGAACTATAAAACAGCGATTAAGCAGACAAAGTTCTTTCAGAGTTTCGGGTACTCGTTGTTCATTACGGTAATTTCTGTTTTTCTGATTATCCTGTGCTGCTCGATGTGCGCATGGTACATCACTCGTGTGCATAACGCGGCTACAAAGATTATTTATCTGCTGTGCCTGTTTTCCATGATTGTACCGTTCCAGATGGTCATGTTCACGCTTTCCAAGTTCGCGAACATTCTGCACCTGTCCAATCCGCTTGGCATCACGATCGTATATCTTGGTTTCGGCGCAGGGCTTGCGGTCTTCATGTTCACGGGCTTTGTCAAGAGCGTATCGGTTGAGATCGAAGAGGCGGCTATGATCGATGGCTGTACACCGATCCAGACCTACTTCAAGATCATTCTTCCGATCATGAAGCCCACGATTGTTACGGTCGCGATTCTGGAATCCATGTGGGTATGGAACGACTACCTTCTGCCCAGCCTGGTTCTGAATATCAATAAGTACAAAACAATACCGATTGCCGTACAGTTCCTCAAACAGTCCCACGGACAGGTTGACTGGGGCGCAATGATGGCGGTTCTGGTACTTGCCATTGTACCGATTGTCGTATTCTATATTGCGGCGCAGAAGTATATCATTGAAGGCGTTCTCGCCGGAGCTGTAAAGGGGTAATATGGCAAAACTCAAAAGAGCCTGCGGAGTTCTGCTTCCGGTCGCGAGTCTCCCTTCGCGTTATGGAATCGGAAGCTTCTCCCGGGAAGCGTATGCATTTATTGATTTTTTAAAGAAGGCAAAACAGACTTACTGGCAGATACTGCCCCTCGGACAGACAGGATACGGCGATTCTCCGTACCAGTCCTTTTCAACTTTCGCCGGGAATCCTTATTTCATCGACCTGGAACAGCTGATCGAGGCCGGATATATCCGCGCGGAAGATGCGGATGCCTGCAATTTCGGCAATGATCCGCAGACGATCTGGTATAAGGAAATCTCGGAAAACCGTTTTAAACTGCTGTATCAGGCGTATCGGAACAGCCCGTTCGCGGAAGTGCCTGCGGAAAAGTGGGCAGCCGCCGACTATGACGAGGACCGGGCTGCCTTCGAAGAATTTTCACGGGATAACGCGGACTGGCTGGATGATTATGCGCTGTACAGCGCGGTGAAGAACAGTTTTCACGGAGCGGCTTTCTCACAGTGGGATGATGACATCCGGCGCAGAAAACCGGAAGCGATGAAAGCTTATCAGGAAAAGCTCTCCGATGAAATCCGTTTCTACAAGTTCCAGCAGTACCTGTTCCTGAAACAGTGGCAGGCGCTGAAGAGTTATGCGAACGAAAACGGCATCCGCATTATCGGAGACATCCCGATTTATGTGGCGTTTGACTCAGCGGATACCTGGAGTCATCCGGAGCTTTTTGAACTGGATGAAAACGGATATCCGACCGTTGTCGCAGGCTGCCCGCCGGACGCTTTTTCCGCGACGGGACAGCTCTGGGGGAATCCGATTTACAAGTGGGATTATCACAAGAAGACCGGATTTACCTGGTGGCTGAAGCGGATCGAATGGTGCTTCCGTTTATACGATGTCGTCCGGATTGATCATTTCCGCGGCTTCGACGAGTACTACGCGATTCCTTACGGCGACGCGACAGCAGAGCACGGAGAGTGGAGAAAAGGCCCCGGCTTTGATCTTTTTGCCAAGGTGAGGGAAAAGCTTGGCAACAAGCCTGTGATTGCTGAAGATCTCGGTTTTCTCACGCCTTCGGTTATCCGGCTGGTGAAAAAGACCGGATTCCCGGGGATGAAAGTGCTTCAGTTCGCGTTTGATTCGAGGGAAGACAGTGATTATCTGCCGCATAATTACCCGCAGAACTGCGTGGTCTATACCGGAACGCATGACAATGAAACCATGCGTGGCTGGTATGACAGTGTAAACCGGAAGGACAGAGCTTTTGCGAAAGCTTACTGCGGTATCCGAAGCGAAAAGACCGCCGCATGGGAGTTCATCCGGACAGCATTTATGAGCGTTGGCAATACCTGTATTATTCCGATGCAGGATTATCTGAACCTCGGAGACGAGGCCCGCATCAACACACCGTCGACACTTGGCGGAAACTGGATGTGGCGGATGCAAAAGGGAGCAGCCTCGGATGAGCTGGCGCAGAAGATGGCTTCTCTTGCAGAGCTTTACGGGAGGGCTGATAAAAAATCATAAGACTGGAACTTTTCGCGGTTTTGTTTTATGATTAAATGATATTTTTTTGAATCGGGGGAATTCCTATGTCCAATATTACTATCAAAGATATCGCTAAACTATGCGGCGTAGGAGTCTCAACTGTATCGAGAGCCCTGAACAATCACCCGGATATCAATCCGGAGACAAAAGCCAGAATCATGCAGGTCATTCGGGAGACAGGCTTTATCCCGAATGACTCTGCAAGGTATCTGAAAAGAAGCGAGATGAATAATATCGCGCTTCTTGTCAAGGGCATTTCCAACCCGTTCTTCTTCGGCATGATCAGAATTATGGAGGAGTATATCCAGAAGAAGGATTATACAACGATTCTGCGGCACGTCGGAACCGATGAGGACGAAGTCGCCGTAGCCATGTCTCTCGTCATTGAGCGAAGACTCAAGGGAATTGTTTTTCTGGGAGGTGCTTTTACACATGATCCGAAAGTACTAGCCAAGCTTGGCGTGCCTTACATATTCAGTACGATCGGAAATGTAGCCAATCTGACGGGCAAGTCCGTAAAGGTCGCGAATATCGCGGTCGATGATACGCAGGCGGCCTGCATGGCGATTGACTACCTGATCAGTCTCGGCCATACCAGAATCGGGTTTATCGGTGAAGGAATCGGCATTCCTTCTGTCGGCAGACTTCGCTATGACGGGTACAGAAGGGCGCTTGAGAAGAATCATCTTCCCTATGACAGCGCTCTGGTTGCTGAAATTAACGAAGGCACCGAGCACTATACTATGCCGAACGGGTATAAGGGAGCGTCGGTTCTGATGGACAGATGCCCTGATATGACAGCGGTATTTTGTATTGCGGATGTCATTGCCATGGGCGCATGCCGCGCGCTTGCGGATCACGGAAAGAAAATTCCGGAAGATGTGTCTGTCATCGGGTTCGATGGCATTGAAAGCGGAGATTACTTTATTCCGCGGCTGACCAGTGTGAAACAGCCTGTGGAAGAAATGTCGGAAGAAACGATCCGGCTTCTTTTTGAGATGATTGAGGAGAAGAAGGCTCCGCAGAACATCATTGTTCCGGCGAAGCTTCTGATCCGTGATTCGACGGCTCCGCGCCGAAATGGTCAGACAGCGGTGTAATAAACTTCTGAAGGGGCTGATACGGAAGCCGCCGGATTACCGGTACAGGCTTCTGTGCAGAAGAATCCGCCGGGTGCGCAGGGCGAGTGCGTATCCGGCGGATTTGTTCTATAGAAAACACCTTCCGTAAACGGAAGATATTTTCATCTGTACATCTGCAGTTTCACAAGAGAGCTGGCACCCTCATATTCCGGACTGCCATCACAGCATTTATTATAGGACCGGATCAGAAAGTTCAGAATGGATTTCCTTGTGATGATGCCGATCAGAACGCCGGTATCATCCACGACCGGCACAAAGTTCTGGGAGGTCGCGCAGTCGAATAAATCTTCGATGTCCGCGTCCGCCCGGACCGCGCGGTAATTGCATTTGCGCTTCAGACTCATCACCGGCTTGTCTTCCTCAAACCGCATGGACAGACTGTCTTTCTTCTTGATTTCCCGGAGAATATCTCCCTCGGAAATCGTTCCGATATATGCCCCCGTGTGCCCGTTGATAATCGGAATGGAAGTGAACTGATGTCCTTCCATGCGGGAAAGCGCCTGTCCGAGCGTGTCCTCTTCAAAGACACAGTCGACATCGCGCTTGGGCGTCAGAAAAAACATGATATTCATCGATGCAGATCCCCCGAATTGATATCCTGATACAGGACTTTTCTGCGAAGCTTTTCCGCTGTTTCCTCCCCCAGGAAATAGCGTACAATCGCGAGTCCGAACGGCGTCGCGGTTCCCATGCCTCTGCTGGTTATCAGGTTTTCGCACAGGACTGCAGGCTCATGTACAAGTACGGCGCCGCCATCCATCAGATCTTTCTCCACACAGGGATTGCAGGCTGCGCGGACGCCGCGCAGAAGTCCCAGATGTGCCAGAATCGAAGGTGCGGCGCAGATTGCGGCAACTGCCTTTCCGCCGGCTGCGAAAGCCTTTACCTGCTGCATCAGAAGAGGGCAGGCTTCCAGATTCGGCGTGCCGGGAATCCCGCCGGGAAGTACCAGCATATCGTACTGGCTGAAATCAAGATCTTTGATAACGCCATCCGCCACTACCTCGACGCCGTGCGAAGAAGTTACCCGGGTATCATCTGTAATGGATACAAGTGTGTGCGGGATTCCCGCGCGTGTCAGAAGATCGGCCACAGTCAGCGCTTCGATTGTTTCAAAGCCTTCCGCGAGAAATACCGCGACCTGTCTGTCCGTTGTCTGATTCATGCATATGCCTCCAATCATATTGCTGTATTCTGTTATATCTACTTACGATTATATTGATTCCGCATGTTCATTGCATGACGAAATTCTTAAAGCTTTATGAAGTCTTTCGGGAAGAAAAAGAAGTACAGAATAAGGTATGGAAATAACTGTAAATCCGGTTGCTTTTATCGCGGACACACCGTATTATATAGAGTGATAAAAATTTAACACACTGAAAACGCGCAGGCAGCTGCCTGCCGGGAGATTTGTTTTGCGCCTTTCATCCGCAAAGAGAAAAGTACTGATTATCGCCTTCTGGCTTGTCCTGTGGCAGGTGCTTGCCATGGCCGTACACAACGATATTCTGATTGTCGGGCCGCTGCAGACATTGGCAGCGCTCTGTACGCTGGTGCAGACGCCTGATTTCTGGCTCTCAATTGCCGCGACGTGGTTCCGGATTACCGCGGGCTTTGTCCTGGGGTGCGCACTGGGAATTCTTCTTGCGTACGTTTCCTACAGGAAACAGGCAGTCCGGGAGCTCCTTTCGCCGGTCATCGCGGCCATGAAGGCAGTGCCGGTCGCCAGCTTTGTCATTCTGATTCTGATCTGGGCGGGAAGCGAAGGCCTGTCATTTTACATCAGCATGATCGTCGTTCTGCCGGTGCTGTACCTGAACACGCTTTCCGGTCTCGACAGCACGGACAAAAAGATGCTCGAGATGGCCGCTGTTTTCCATATGCCGAAGTCCGCGCAGCTCCGTTATATCTATCTGCCGCAGCTGGAAGCGTTCCTGTTAAGCGGCTTTAAGCTGTCTCTTGGCATGAGCTGGAAGGCAGGCGTTGCGGCCGAAGTCATCGGACAGCCGCTGCAAACGGTCGGTAACGGACTGTACCGCTCGAAAATCAATCTGGATACCGCACAGCTGATTGCCTGGACAATCGTGATCGTCCTGATCGCGTGGCTGATGGAAAAGCTTGTCGTTCTCCTGCTGCAGGGGATCTGCAGGGCGGGGAGGCGCGCATGACGATCGAAGTCGACCACGTATATAAATCGTATGACGGGAAACCGGTGCTGACAGATTTCTCGCTCGACATTGAAAGCGGTAAGAGTTATCTGATCAGCGCGCCGAGCGGCAGCGGCAAAACAACACTGCTCCGCATTATCTTAGGCCTTGAAAAGCCGGACCGCGGCAGTATCCGGCTTCTTGGAGATTATAAATACAGCGGGCTCAATGCCGGTGTTGTTTTTCAGGAAGACCGGCTCTGCGAGGACTGTTCGGCGGCAGTCAATACCGCCATGGTAAACCGCAGGATTTCCATAACCTCCGCGAAGGAAGAGCTGCGGAAGCTCCTGTCTTCCGACGAGCTCGACAAGCCGGTACGGGAACTCTCGGGCGGGATGAGACGAAGAGTCTGCATCGTCCGCGCCTGCATTATTCCCTCGGACATTATCATTATGGATGAACCCTTTGCCGGTCTGGACCGCGTCAACCGGCAGAAGGCAATTCAATATATACTGGATGCAAAGGGGACCACCCCTCTTGTAATAACGGATCACAGCGCGGAAGGACTGGACTTTTGCAGGAAGGTCACTTTCGGCAGCTCTGATACGCTCTCATGAAAGGCTGATTTCAGGAAGGAGATCGAAATGGTAACAAACGACAGGGGACTTGTCAGTTACAAACACCGCGTCATGGAAGAAGTCGCAAAACTTGCGTGGAATGACGAGCTGGACAACGAACATCTGGAGCAGAAGGTCGAGGAACTGATTCCCGGCCCGAAGCCGACCTATCGCTGCTGCATATATAAAGAAAGAGAAGTTACAAGGCAGCGCATGCGTCTTGCGCAGGCCAAAAACGCGACTGCCGGAAGCAATTCCCATAATATCGTACAGGTTATGAAGCCTGCCTGCGACGAGTGCCCTCTGTCGTCTTATGCCGTTACGGATAACTGCAGAAAGTGTCTTGGAGAGGCTTGTTTTAACTCCTGTAAGTTCGGCGCTGTCACAATCGGCGAGTTCCGTTCGCATATTGATCCCAACAAGTGCAAGGAATGCGGCATGTGCGCGCAGGCCTGCCCATACGGCGCAATCGTGCATCTGGTCCGCCCCTGCAAGCGTGCCTGCCCCGTCGGAGCGATCAGCTACGATGAGTACGGTTACTGCATTATTGATGAAGACAAGTGCATTAACTGCGGCCACTGCATCCACAGCTGCCCGTTCGGCGCGATCGGCTCCAAGACTTATATCACAAAGATTATCGAGAGTATCAAGGCAGGGGATGAAGTTTACGCGATGGCAGCGCCCGCGACCGAAGGCCAGTTCGGCGATGGCATTTCGATGGAATCTGTCCGTGAAGCCTGCAAGGAACTCGGATTTACGGATATGGTCGAAGTCGGCCTCGGCGGCGACATGACAGCGGCATATGAAGCACTTGAATGGTCGGAAGCACGCAAGGAAGGCAAGAAGATGACGACTTCCTGCTGCCCCGCGTTCATTAACATGCTGCGCAAGCACTTCCCCGAGCAGTTTGAGGAGAATATGTCCACAACCGTTTCTCCGATGTGCGCGGTTTCCAGATATCTGAAGGCGATTCATCCGGGCTGCAAGACCGTCTTCATCGGACCCTGCATCGCGAAGAAATCCGAGGCAGAGGACAAGTCAGTGCCCGGGAACGCAGACTATGTACTGACCTATGGCGAGTTCCGCGTCATGCTCCGTTCCAAGGGCGTTGAGCCTAAGAACCATGAAAGTGATTATCAGGAAGCCTCGATCTACGGCAAGCGTTTCGCAACCAGCGGCGGCGTTGCGAACGCGGTACTGGAAGTCATGAAAGAGCGCGGCGAGAACGTGGACGGTATCAAGCTCAAGAAGGCTGCGGGCGGCACCGAATGCAAAACAGCGCTGACCCTGTTAAAAGCCGGCCGCATGCAGGAAGATTTCCTCGAAGGCATGGTCTGCCCCGGCGGCTGCGTCGGCGGACCTTCCAAGCACCGCACCGAGATTGAGATCAAGAAGGCAAGAGAGTCGCTGCTTTCCAAGGCGGACGGCAGAAAGGTGCTTGAGAATCTGAGCCATTATCCGATGGACAAGTTCTCGATGCACAGAGATGGAAGTATGGACTGAATTCTATTGGAAATTTGAAGAACGGTATGCTATACTTTTAATTCGTGTTATCACGTAATTACAGAAATTTTAAATTTCTTCAGAAAGACCATTGGATTCAGGAGGATGGAAGAAACATGAACGTTACAGTTGAGAAGCTTGAAAAGGGCATGGCGAAGCTCACGATTACGGTCACGGCTGACGTCGTTGCCGAAGCGGAAGACAAGGTTTACAAGAGACAGAAGAACCAGATCTCGATTCCCGGCTTCCGTAAGGGCAAGGCTCCCAAGAAGATCATTGAGAAGATGTACGGCGAGGGAGTTTTCCTTTCCGATGCGATTAACGACGTCATCAACGAGACTTATCCGGACGCTGTCAAGGAGTGCGGAGAGGAAATCGTTTCGAACCCGAAGATCGACCTTTCGCAGGCAGAGCCCGGCAAGGATCTTGTCTACACTGCAGAAGTCGCGCTCAAGCCCGAAGTCAAGCTCGGCAAGTATAAGGGTGTTGAAATCGAGAAGCTCGAGGCTCCGAAGGTTTCCGAAGAGGATATCGAGAAGGAACTCAAGAGACAGCAGGACGCGAATGCCAAGATTGTCGATGTAACGGACAGACCGGTACAGAACGGCGATATGATCAAGCTTGATTTCGCGGGTACCGTAGACGGAGAAGCGTTCGAGGGCGGCAAGGCGGAGAACTATGATCTGACCATCGGCTCCGGCTCTTTCATCCCGGGCTTTGAGGATCAGCTGGTCGGCATGAACATCGGCGAGGAGAAGGACGTCAATGTTACCTTCCCGGAAGACTACGGCCAGAAGGATCTTGCCGGCAAGGCTGCTGTTTTCGCATGCAAGGTGAACGCGATCAAGGAGAAGAAGCTTCCTGAGTTAAACGACGAGTTCGCGGACGAAGTTTCCGAGTTCTCCACGCTGGATGAGTACAAGAAGGATATCGAGAAGAACCTTCTTGTCCGCGCGGAAGAGCAGTACAAGCAGACAAAGGAAAACGCTGCGGTTGCGGCTGCTGTCGCTGACGCGGATATCGAGATTCCGGACGCGATGCTGGAGACACAGGCGGAGTCCCTTGTCAATGAGTTTGCCCAGAATCTGCAGATGCAGGGCATGAACATCGATATGTACCTGCAGTATACCGGTCTTCAGAAGGATCAGCTTGTCGAGCAGTTCAAGCCGCAGGCGAAGACCAGAATCCAGAATTCGCTTGTCCTTGAAGCTGTTGCAAAGGCGGAGAATATCGAGGCGTCTGACGAGGATCTTGCAGCGGAATACGAGAAGATGGCTGCGCAGTACAATATGCCTGTGGACAACATCAAGAAGGTATTCGGCGAGAGCGAGCAGTACAAGGACGACATGAAGAAGGATATCGCTCTGCGCAAGGCTGCCGAGCTCATTGCCGCGAACGCGAAGGAGACCAGGGAAGCGAAGAAGGCTGACGAGGAGAAGGAAAAGCCCGCGAAGCGTACCAGAAAGTCTTCGAAGAAGGCAGAAGAAGCTGCGCAGGAGAATGCGGAGCAGTCTAACGACTGATCAACCTCTTCTTTAGAGTGAATATGCCACCGCAGGGTACATTTGTATCCAGCGGTGGCTTTGCATTTATGGTGGCAGATTGTGAAATAAATATTAATTTTCAGGCGCAGTATTGCGCAGGGGAAGGTGTTGTTTTATCATCGTAGCTGTATTACATCTGCTATAACAGATAGCAGCCCAGTAGAAAGATGAGGTTGAATATGGCAAATTTAGTTCCTTATGTCATTGAGCAGACAGGCAGTGGCGAGCGGTCTTATGATATATTTTCAAGACTGTTGAAAGAGAGAATCATCATTCTCGGTGACCAGGTGACAGACCAGAGCGCGGAGCTGATCGTAGCGCAGCTGTTGTATCTGGAAGGAGAAGATCCGGAGAAGGATATTCAGTTCTATATCAACAGCCCCGGAGGATCGGTAACGGCCGGCCTTGCCATTTATGACACCATGAAGTTCATCAAGTGCGATGTCAGCACCATCTGTGTCGGCATGGCGGCGAGCATGGGTTCGTTCCTGCTTGCCGGCGGCACGAAAGGCAAGAGATATTCGCTTCCGAATTCCGAGATCCTGATTCACCAGCCCTCCGGCGGAACAGAAGGACAGGCGAGCGATATGCTGATCGCGGCGGAACATATCAAGAAGACAAGAGAAAAGCTCAATCACATTCTCGCGGAGAATACCGGAAGAACATATGAAGAGCTCTGCCGTGATACGGACCGCGACAATTGGATGAGCGCGCAGGAAGCGCTGGATTATGGTCTGATTGATCATATCTACACGACCCGCAAGGAAATTGAAGACGCGCTGAAGGCGAACTGACAAGGACATCGTAAGCCCCTGCCGCCGTATGGGCAATAGTCCGGCGGCAGGGATATTGTGACTGTAAAGGATTTTGAAATATGGCAAATGACAAGAAAATGGTTCCTCCGCGCCGCTGTTCCTTCTGCGGGAGGACCGAGAATCAGGTGAACCGGCTGATTTCCGGACCGAACGGTGTCTATATCTGTGATGAATGTGTAGACATCTGCGGAAGGATCATTGACGACGCGGAGGAGGATGAAGGGGAAGGAAGAGAGCAGCCGGTTTCGGCCGCTGACATCAACCTGATGAAGCCTGCCCAGATCAAGGAGTTCCTTGACCAGTATGTAATCGGACAGGATGAGGCGAAGAAGGTCCTTTCAGTCTCTGTTTACAACCATTATAAACGCGTTCTCGCGCAGAAGGACGGAAATGACGATGACGTCGAGCTGCAGAAGAGCAATATTCTGATGCTCGGGCCGACCGGCTCCGGCAAGACGTATCTGGCGCAGACACTCGCCAAGCTTTTAAATGTTCCGTTCGCGATCGCGGACGCGACAACGCTGACCGAAGCCGGCTATGTCGGAGAAGATGTCGAGAATATTCTTCTCAAGCTGATTCAGGCAGCGGACTATAACATCGAGCGCGCGCAGCTGGGCATCATCTATATCGACGAGATCGACAAGATTTCCAAGAAGGGTGAAAACGTCAGCATCACAAGAGACGTATCCGGTGAAGGTGTGCAGCAGGCGCTTCTCAAGATTATTGAGGGAACCAATGCCTCGGTTCCGCCGCAGGGCGGACGCAAGCATCCGCAGCAGGAACTGATTCAGATCGATACAACGAATATTCTCTTTATCTGCGGCGGTGCTTTTGACGGCCTGGAGAAGATCATCAATGAGCGGACGGACTACCGTTCAATGGGTTTCAACGCGTCTGTTGCGGATAAGGAAGGGAAGGACATCGGCGATGTTTTGAAGGAAGTGCTGCCGCAGGATCTTGTGCGGTTCGGACTGATCCCCGAATTCATCGGCCGTGTTCCGGTCGTTGTTACGCTTGACGGACTGGACCGCAATACGCTGATCCGGATTCTCAAAGAGCCGAAGAACGCGCTCATAAGGCAGTATCAGAAGCTCTTTTCGTTTGACGGCGTCGATCTGGAGTTTGAAGACGATGCGGTCGAAGCGATCGCGGATATGGCGGTCGAGAGAAAGACCGGCGCGAGAGGCCTGCGCTCCATTATGGAACGCACTATGATGGACGATATGTACACGATTCCGTCTGATGACACGGTAACGAAGTGCATTGTCACGAAAGACGCGGTTCTCGGCAAGGGCAAACCGGTGCTGATTCACCGGGATGCGCCGAAGCTCCCGGAAGACGCCGCAGGGAAGAAACTCAGAAAGGCAAACTGACGCAGAGAGGGAAATGCCCCTGCGCCGGCTGTATGCATACAGAAGAGAAGAGGAAAACCGTTTGATCATTCATTCCGTGAATCTGGAAACTGTCTGCGGTTATACGAGCAGGCTCCCGGAGCATCAGGTTCCGGAGTTTGCTTTCGCGGGACGAAGCAATGTCGGGAAGTCAACGCTGATCAACGCGCTGATGAACCGGAAGTCTTACGCGCGCGTCAGTGGCAAACCCGGCAAAACACAGACCATCAACTACTACAACATCAACAACGGATTTTATCTGGTCGATCTGCCGGGATACGGCTTCGCGAGGGCCGGCGCCGCCATCAAAGAGCAGTGGGGAACCATGATAGAGAACTATCTTCATGGAAGTGCTGCGATCCGCGCTGTTTTCCTTCTGATTGACATCCGGCACGATCCTTCCGATAATGATATTATGATGTTTGACTGGATCGTCCATTCCGGCTTTACGCCTGTCATCATTGCGACGAAGGCGGATAAGCTGAACCGCAGTCAGATCCCCGGGGCAGTCAGGAATATCCGGGAAGCGCTGAGCGGCAGGTCGCAGTACGGCAGAGAAGTGTCCCTGGACATTATTCCGTTCTCGGGAATGACCAAGGCAGGCCGGGACGAGATCTATGCAGTCATGGAGGAGCTGATGGCGGAATAAAGGCAGCTCCGGCAGAAATCGGGCAGATGCCTTGAAGGAGGAATGCATATGAGTGAGTCTGAAACAATCCGGAACGCGAAGAAACGGCTTCATACAATGAAATGGAACAAGGTGATTACATCCTTGATTTTCATTATTCTCGGTGTAGTGCTTCTGATCTGGCCGAACACAGCGCTGGACGTTGTCTGCAGGATTGTCGGAGCGGGACTGCTTGTCGGCGGCGTTGCTGCCGTGGTCATGTTCCTTGTCAGCAGGGACCGGAATTTTGTTTCGGTCGCAGCACTGACGGCCGGCGTCATTATCGCCGTGATTGGCCTGTGGCTTTTTATGAATCCGAAGTTTCTGGTCGCGCTGGTGCCTACGATTATGGGAATCATCATCATAATCAGCGGCGTTGTGAATCTCGGAGAAACGATCACGATTCACAGAGAGCACGGCGACGGGACGCTGGCTTCGTTCATTCTTGCGGTCCTTACAATCGCACTGGGTCTTCTGATCTTCTTTAACCCGTTCCATACGGCTGCGCTCCTTGTGCGGGTGCTGGCCATTGTCATGATCTTCAACGGAATTTCGGATCTGTGGATTATTTCGAGAATTACAGGTACGATCAAAGATGTGGAGCAGGATCTGAAGGCGGTGGATACCGAAGGCGAATTTGTAGACAGCGGGGATAAGGCAGAAGATGAGGGAAAGCGGGCGGCGAACGCCGGAAACGGAGCTTCTGCGACTTCTTCTCACGGGTATACGACGATTCTGCGTCACAAGGCGCCGAAGGAAGATAAGAATACAGCGGAGCAGGAGACTGCTGCGGAGCCGGAAGAGGATAAACCTACACCCCAGTAATAACTTTATACGAAACTTGAAAACGCGGCAGCGACCGGAGAGGGTCGGTGCCGCGTTTTTTCGATGGAAAAATTTTGTAAAGTTTTCGGAAATGGGTTGACACCTGAAAATCGTATGTTATAGTAGTTATAGAACAAATAAAAACAACATGCGGTGTTTTGCATCCGCATATACGTGCAGACAGCTCCGATGGAATCGAAGCGGGAGGTACAGACAATGAACATTCAGAAATTTACACAGAAATCGGTCGAAGCGATTAACAGGTGCCAGTCACTTGCGAATGAGTACGGCAACCAGCAGATGACACAGGAACACCTTTTGTATTCTCTGCTGACCATTGACGACAGTCTGATTGCCAAGCTGGTGGAAAAGATGGGGATCGACGCGCAGCAGTTTACAAAACGCGCCGAGAACGCGGTTAAGGCGCTGCCGAAGGTATCCGGCTCGTCTTCCCAGATATATGTCAGCCAGGACCTGAATCAGGTACTGCTGGATTCTGAGACGCAGGCGAAGAGGCTCGGCGACGATTATGTTTCGGTCGAGCATATTTTCCTCGCGCTTTTAAAAGACGCGAACGGTGTCATTTCACAGATTTTCAAGGATTTTAACGTCACAAAGGACGCATTCCTGAAGGCACTGCAGACTGTCCGCGGCAGCCAGAAGGTAACAACGGACAACCCGGAAGATACCTATGATTCTCTAGAGAAATTCGGCGAGGAGCTTGTCGCGAAAGCGAAGGCGCAGAAGATCGATCCGGTGATCGGTCGTGATGATGAAATCCGGAATGTCATCCGGATTCTTTCAAGAAAGACCAAAAACAACCCGGTGCTGATCGGCCAGCCCGGCGTCGGCAAGACAGCAGTCGTTGAAGGCCTCGCGCAGAGAATCGCCAAGGGAGATGTACCCACGTCTCTGAAGGATAAGAAGATTTTCTCTCTGAACATGGGTTCTCTGATTGCGGGCGCCAAGTACCGCGGCGAGTTTGAGGAACGGTTGAAAGCCGTGCTTGATGAAATTAAAAAGTCGGACGGCGAGATTCTGCTCTTCATCGACGAACTGCATACGATCGTCGGCGCCGGCAAGACCGAGGGCTCGATGGATGCCGGCAATATGCTCAAGCCTATGCTGGCGCGCGGCGAGCTGCACTGCATCGGCGCGACAACGCTGAACGAGTACCGTGAATATATTGAAAAGGACGCGGCACTCGAACGCCGTTTCCAGCCGGTTATGGTCAATGAGCCTACGGTGGAAGATACGATTTCGATCCTCCGCGGTCTCAAGGACAGATATGAGGCTTACCACGGCGTCAAGATTATGGATGCGGCGCTGGTGTCTGCCGCTGTTTTGTCCAACCGGTATATCAGCGACCGGTTTCTGCCGGACAAGGCAATCGATCTGGTCGATGAAGCGTGCGCTCTCATAAAGACCGAAATGAATTCGATGCCGACAGAGCTTGATGAGCTGCGCCGTAAGATCCAGCAGCTGGAAATTGAGGAAATTTCGCTGAAGAAGGAAGACGACACACTGTCCGCGCAAAGGCTTGCCGACCTGCAGAAAGAGCTTGCGGAGCTGAAGGATAAATTCAACGCACAGCAGGCGCAGTGGCAAAATGAAAAGAATAAGGTGGATAACCTGAGCAAACTTCGTGAGGAGAAGGATGCCGTCAAATCGCAGATCGAGCAGGCGATGCAGCAGGGGAACTACGAAAAGGTCAGTGAGTTGCAGTACGGCAGACTCCCGCAGATTGAAGCGCAGCTGCGCAAAGAGGAGACGGATCTTCGCGACGATGATCTTTCACTTGTTCATGAGAAGGTTACCGAAGAGGAAATCGCGCGTATAGTGTCCAAGTGGACCGGAATTCCTGTCGCGAAGCTGACAGAGTCGGAGCGCAACAAGACCCTGCATCTGCCGGAAGAGCTGCATAAGCGCGTGCTCGGACAGGACGAGGCAGTCGAGAAAGTCTCCGAAGCGATCATGAGAAGCAAGGCCGGAATCAAGGATCCGACGAAGCCGATCGGTTCGTTCCTGTTCCTCGGCCCTACCGGTGTCGGCAAAACCGAACTCGCCAAAGCCCTCGCTCAGGCACTGTTCGACGATGAAAAGAACATGGTCAGAATCGATATGTCCGAATATATGGAGAAATACAGTGTATCGAGACTGATCGGCGCGGCACCGGGCTATGTCGGCTATGAGGAAGGCGGCCAGTTAACGGAAGCGGTCAGAAGAAAACCGTATTCGGTTGTTTTGTTCGATGAAGTTGAAAAGGCACATCCGGATGTTTTCAATATCCTGCTGCAGGTGCTTGACGACGGCCGTATCACCGATTCACAGGGCAGAACCGTGGACTTCAAGAACACGATTATCATTATGACCTCGAATATCGGCGCGCAGGAGATTCTTGCGGATATCGAACGTCAGGAGAAGGCTGCGGGAACCGCGCAGAACGGCACAGGCAATATCGACGCGGCGGGCATTTCTCCCGCGACGCAGAAGGCAGTCGAGAATCTGCTGCATCAGCACTTCCGTCCGGAGTTCCTGAACAGGCTGGATGAGATCATCATGTTCCGTCCTCTTACGAAGGAGAACATCAAGGGCATCATCCTTCTTACAGTGGAAGATATCAATAAACGGCTGGCTGACAGGGAGATCCGTATTGAGATGACAAAGGAGGCGCAGACTTTCATTGCCAACGCAGCATATGATCCTGAGTACGGCGCAAGACCGCTCAAGAGATACATCCAGAAACATGTGGAGACGCTTGCGGCGAAGCTGATTCTTTCGGATCAGGTCGCACAGGGCGATACAATCGAGATTGATGTCAAGGACGGACAGCTGGGCGCGTATGTGAACAAGCGTGCCGAGGTTGTCGGATAAGGATACTTTTTCATGCAAAGCCCCTCGGGAAACCGGGGGGTGTTTATCCTCGTAGCGAGGGGGGACTTGAACGGGCATCCAGCCCGTAAAGCTTTAAAAGGAAGGAGTTTCCGCAATGCTCTGTCTCCTGCATACACCAGTGCATACGCCACTATTTAGCACATAAATAGCCAAGCCATCGTTCAATAATAATCATAAAAGAAATTTACCTAAAGATTAAAAAGCAGCCCGAAAATAGCACTTAACGCTACCTACCGGCTGCTTGATAATTACTTTAGTACTTAACAAAAATATGTTATGTAAGCAATTATATTATCAATCTTTACCCGCATCAAAATCGCCAGTGTCAACAGAATTAAGATTCTTTCTAGCTATTCCTATTATATACCGCCCACGTTTTGTAAGCGCAAGAGTCTCTTCAGCCCGCCCAAGCTCAGGATCCTCTGGCGTAAACAAGAACAAGTCTTCCTCCGTAGGATCTTGCAGTGTTTTGTCGTATTCCTCTCTTACCTCGGGAAGCCCCCTGGCAAAATAGAAATTATTGAGAGTAAGATCATTCTTATTTGCCCATTCTGCCGTTTCCATCACCCTTGACTCACTTGAAGTTACTGCCTCCGACACGATTAAATGTATGCTATTTTTTGCAAGGGCATCCCAATATTTTCCTCGTAGTTCCGTCTCATAAGACTGCTCAGCCGTGAAGGAACACCTCTTTTCTGAAAGCCATCCTCTAAGGTCGTAAATCTGGAGCATAATACAAGCGGCAAGAATCAGTATTTGCAAGGTTTTTGTTGTATGAACTGTCTTCAAGCGTATCTTCAACAAACCGTATATCCCTATTGTTTCCAGAAGATACACGCACACCCATATCATCCGGCCAGTTGATCTGAAAATGTTCCAGAGATGTCTTGTTTTAGAATGAATCGGAATAATAAACAAAACCTTTTCCGCTGCAGTGACCACTGGGGAAAGGGAAAAAACAAACATTATCACGAATACTATTATGGATAAAACAATGGTAAACAGTTTCCCATAATATGTAGCATCTCTGTGCTTTGACTCTTTATAAGGCGCATTCCTATAGAAGAATATCCTTGTCACCGCTTTCAATCCATATATAATAAAGACGGTACCAAGAAGTAGAAAGGTCCCTGCCCCCAGATAAGCGAAGCCTTCGTTCTGGCCGGGGAAGGCAGATGATAATTCCTTTATAAGAGCTGATCTACCCGCCGGATTGATAAATCCGTTGAGATTAAAACTATAATCCCCTAATCCGTCGGCTTCTGCCGACATTCCAGAAGAAAATCCCCCGAAGAGCCAGACAGCAACAAGTGCGGCGCCAAAGTAAGTTGCCGGGAACAACAAAGGCTTAATACTTTTTTGAGTCAAAACACTAACAGCGGCAGATGCAACGCAGAATATCCCGGTCATCGGCAGATAATACAAATGTACAGCTCCGGCCAGGTACCCCAATATCCCCCAACACAAAAATCTTTCCAGTTTTTTTTCGCCTGGATCAGTGCTCTTGAGGAAAACCCAGATAGCCATCAATATCATCCATTGTGAGGCAAGAGCAGTATGATGAAACATACGGTCTATCAAAACAGGAGAGATAGTAAAAAACACCCCGCCTAGAAGAGCCAACAGCCACTCTCCAGTAGAAACCACTCCATATTCCTTCCCATCACTGCATAACTTGAAAGTAATTAGAGCTCCAAAAAGGCTTTGCATGCAAAAGCAAAATAGCCCATAAAGGCCAAAATACTGAAACTCCTCAGGAAGAGCTGGAGATAATGCTTTGAAAACCAGAGCCACTGCTGGGATTGAATCCGTAAATATGATAGACGTCTTCAGGGGGTAGGCTATATTATCCAGCATCCCAAGTGGAAATAACCAGGAAGAATTTCTGTAAAAACACCACCCAAGATAATGCTGTGCAGGATCTATACCACCTCCCGTGTTGTTCATAAGCCATGCTGTATAAGTTGGATCTAGAATACGCAGACCATATATCATGCAAAAGCAGCAAGCCCCCGCAATCATTGCAGATACTGCCATAATCGCTTTTCTATGTTGTTTTCTCGAAATTCCAATCTTCGCAGGCAACCTTGAAGCTTGTTTTTCATCTTTCCGATCCAGCTCTTTCAAACTGACACCTCTATAATTGCCTACTCCGCTTTTGCTTTTTTCATTTTGTTCATATAGCCCTTCACATGAATATGAAAGACCTTCTCATGAACCTACAAGTTCAGGTTAAAGGTCACATGTATTAGCCATTTATGGCTAATACAAATGTTAGCATTCTTCGGCTAATATCGCAATTAAAGGAGTACTTATGATTCGGCTTCGCCTATATGTGCCAGTGTACAGGACCTGATGTCTATTGGCGGGTGGTCAAATACAGAAACAGCAATGCGTTATATTCGCATGAATAGTGTCGGAAAACGCAACAAACAGCTGTTTAATGAGGCTGTCAGATAAGCTGCATACGCCTGCATACACTCAGGCTTAAAATGAAAAACCCGGAAAGTATTGATTTTCAATACTTTCCGGGCTTCCAAACCGTAGCGAGGGGGGGACTTGAACCCTCGACACCGCGGGTATGAACCGCGTGCTCTAGCCAGCTGAGCTACCTCGCCATCAGTTCCGTCATTGCTGACAGCTTTTGTAGTATACAAAACTCTGCGATCAATGTCAATAACAGATTTGCATTATTTTTTCAAAACTCATGGTATAATTTTTCCAAGGTTACAAAGCGGTGTATAACAGGGAGGGTTAACAGATGCGGAAGGCACTCATCATAGGCGGCACAGGCACAATCAGCGCAGCAGTTGTCCGCGCGCTCGCAGAGGACGGAACTTGGGACATCACATTGCTGAACCGCGGAAACCGTAAAATCAGTTTTCCGGACGGAATCCGGACGATCTCCGCAGACGTTCACGATGAAAAGGCGGTGCGGGAAAAGCTTGGAGACACATGTTTTGATGTGGTCTGCGACTTTATCGGATTTCGGAGGGAAGACGCGGAGCGGGACTTCCGGCTGTTTCAGGGGAAGACCGGACAGTTCATTTTCATCAGTTCGGCATCGGCTTATCACAAGCCGTCCGTGTGTCCGTTCATTACCGAGGGAACGACGCTGGCTAATCCTTACTGGCAGTATTCGAGGGATAAAATCGCCTGCGAGGAGTACCTGATGGCGAGGCTGCGGGAAGATCATTTTCCGGTAACGATTGTGCGTCCGAGCCATACATATGATGAACGGAGACTTCCGGTCGCGGTCCATGGCGACCGGGGATCGTGGCAGGTCCTTCTGCGGATGCTGCGGCATCAGCCGGTCATTATCCCGGGCGACGGAACATCTTTATGGACGGTTACGTTTAATACAGACTTCGCGCGGGGATTCACCGGACTTATGGGCAATCCGCAGGCGGTCGGCGAAGTTTTTCAGATTACCGGCGATGAAGTTCTCACATGGAATCAAATTCATCAGATCATCGCGGACGAACTCGGCGTTCCACTGATTCCATACCATGTATCCTCTGATTTTCTGGCGGAAGCCGGTGCGCGGTATGACCTGCGCGGGCAGCTGTTGGGGGACAAGGCTTCGAGCGTCATCTTCGACAACCGCAAGCTCAAACGTCTGGTACCGGACATGAGAACCACGGTTCCGTTTTATCAGGGCGCGCATCTTGCCGTGTCGTACATCCGGAGCCATCCGGAGTGCCGGATCGAAGATCCGGACTTTGACGCATGGTGCGACCGCGTCGTACAGTCGCTGGAGAGCGCGAAAAACGCGCTGAAATGACAGGAAGGAATTGTTATATGAGGAAATTTCAAATACTGGCAGCAGCCGGAATTTCGCTGATTCTTGCAGCCTGCGGCGTACAGATGCCGCCCGCGCCTTCAGCGGCGCAGACACAGACTCCTGCTGCCGGGAATACAGAAGGAACTGCAACGGGAATGACAGATAATACTGCGGCGGCAGCGGCTGCTTCATCGCGGCAGGCTTCGACGGAGAAGACCGGGGGCGGGAACATGGAAGCAGCGGCTTCCACAACAGCGGATACGACAGGACCGGATGTGACCGCGGATACCGACTGGAAGAAGCTGTATCTTGACTTTCTGAATAACATGCGGGACCCGGACGGCAATCCATACGATCCGTCGATCTTCTCGACTGGCTTTATCTATGTCAACAACGATTCTGTCCCGGAGATGGTCATCAGTACGATGAGCGAAGCCGGAGGCAATCTGATTGCCGGCATCTTCCATGGTGAGGTCAAAACATACCAGACCGCCCGCCTCGGCCTCCGCTACGTTGAGAAACGGAATATCATTGACAACGCGGACGGACATATGGGCGGGTATTATGATGAGCTTTTGCGGATGGGAGAGGATGATTTTGAACCGCTGCCGTCCGGAACGTATGGCTTTCAGGATCCTTCGGGTACGAAAGACATCGCGGGCAATACGCAGATGGATTACGAATGGGACGGAAAGAGCGTTTCACAGGAGCAGTACCGGGAAAATCTGGAAAAAGCTTTCAACACGCGCAGAGCTGTTTCCTGGGAATCCGGCATGACGATGGACGATATGAAGAACTATTTACAGGGCAGCACCGCAGGAAAGAGCTACAAGGATGTTTACGCGGACATCGTCCGGACCGGAATCATCAAGGACACCTATGGCGCGAATGATTACACAGGCTTTGCGCTGCAGCAGGCCGGCAGCGGCAATCCGGCACTGATCGCGGTCAATGACAATGCTTTTTCGATTGTCAGGTATGACGACGGTATGCTGTTTCAGGGACCGGCCTGGTATTTCAGTCAGGACGCGAATGAAACCATTCTTCTGTATCCGAAGACGGGATATGTGCAAAACAGCACAAAACGCACAGACGGCTCGTCCGAGAACTGGTACCGGATGCGGAACGGGTCTTTGGAGACGGTCATGTCCTGCTGGACCGAAGCCCTGACAGATTCGGACGGAAATCCCATCAACGGAACCGACGGCCTGCCGTTAACCGGTTTTTATGTGGGAAACGGATTCTGGAACGATGAAGAAGCCTACAGAGGCGCGCAGCGCAGAATGCAGCAGCAGGTACAGGGAGATTCGCCGCTGCAGATCGGGAAAGATCTGCTTTCCGGTAAAGACGGCGTCCAGTCCTACCTGTCGGGTGCGCAGATGCTGGAGAAGCTGTCGGACTGAACGTATGGCGGATAAGGAAGCAGAATGAAGTTTTTACATTTATCGGATCTTCATATCGGTCTGAAACTGATGAACCGGGACATGGGAGAGGATCAGGCGTATGTTTTACGGGAAATCGTGGAGATTGCCGCAGACAGGCAGCCGGACGCGATTGTCATCGCCGGCGATATTTATGACAAAGCCGTTCCGTCCGCGGAGGCGGCTACGCTGTTTGACCGGTTTATATCTGCATTGACGCAGGCCCTGCCGTCCGCCGTGATCATGATGATCAGCGGCAACCATGACAGTGCGCCGAGATTGAACATCTACCGGCAGATACTTCGCAGCCGGAACGTGTATATGATCGGGCTGCCGCCGCAGAGACCGGAAGATCACATCGAGAAAATCACACTCCGGGATGCTTACGGCCCCGTGAATTTTTACCTGCTGCCGTTCGTGAAGCCGTCCATGATCCGCGACATTGTGGGAACGGATGAGAACGGAAACAGTCTTTCTTATGACGCTTCGGTTCACCGGCTGATTGAGCGGGAGAAGATCGACGGGAATCAGCGGAATGTGCTGGTCAGCCATCAGTTTTATCTGCCTTCGGGAGCTGATCCCAACGATGTGGAACGGATGGATTCCGAGATCCGCATGGCCGGCAATATCGACGAAGTGCGCGCGGATATTCTGGAGAGGTTTGACTACGCGGCTCTCGGCCACATCCATAAGCCGATGCGCGTCGGCAGCGAGTTCTTTTGTTATCCGGGAACGCCGATGGCCTGTTCCTTCAGCGAGGCGGGGCAGCAGAAGGGGATCATCGAAGTCGAGCTTTTCGAGAAAGGCCATGTCCGGACAAATGTACTGCCGCTGCAGCCGCTCCATGGGGTCCGCGTGCTCCGGGGATCGCTGCGCGATGTTTTAAAGCAGGGGTGTGAGGATTATGTCAGCGTTGTTTTGACGGACAAAGAGGACCTTGACGTCATCGACATGCAGGATCATATCCGGCAGGCCTTTCCGAACGTACTTGAGATCCGAAGAGACGCCGTGCGGGAAGTCAATACCGGCATAGAAGCTGCGGAGGAGATTCTGATGGACCCGTTCGAGCTGTGCCGCAGTTATCTGGGGGATCTGGACGAAGAGGAACAGGAGCTTCTGCGCAGTGTCATCAATGAAGCAGCGGAGGAAAATGCATGAAGCCGGTCAGGCTGGTGATGCAGGCGTTCGGCTCGTACGCGGGACGCACGGTCATTGATTTTGAAAAACCCAATCAGAACATCTTTCTGATAACCGGAGATACCGGCGCCGGGAAGACGACGGTGTTTGACGCGATTGTTTTCGCGCTGTACGGCGAGGCAAGCTCCAGTACAAATCGAAAGGACGGCGCAGAACTGCAGAGTCAGTACGCAGCTCTTGACGTGGAGCCCTATGTGGAACTGACGTTTACGGAAACCAGCGGCGGCAGGGATCTTCTGTACACGGTGAGACGCTCTCCCCGGCACTTCCGAAAGGCGAAGAGGAGCGGCGCGGCGAATCAGGCAGTTCCGGAAAACATTGACCTGTTTATGCCGGACGGATCGGAGTATCCGCAGAAGGAAGCTGCCGCAAAGCTCGTTGAGATCACGGGACTTACGAAGGAGCAGTTCTCTCAGGTGGCAATGATCGCGCAGGGAGAGTTTATGGAATTGCTGCGCGCCTCATCTGACAGAAAACGGGAAATTTTCCGGAAGCTCTTTGGTACGGAAATCTTCGACCGGATTGTCAGGATTCTTTCCATGCAAGTCTCCGGGAAAAAGACACAGATTCTCGAGGCACAGAGCGCGATGCTTGCCGAAGTCCGGCACTGCAGCCTGCCGGAGCAGGAAGACGGGGCAGGCGCTGATCGCGAGGCCGGCGATCCTTCTGCGGAAGAAAAACTTTCGGAGCTTATCAAGCTGCGGCACCAGCTTCTGTCCGAGAAGAAGATGAACGCGGCCGCACTTGCAAGGTTTACAGAGCTTTTAGAATGGCTGTGCGGGAAGCTGGAGCAGGCACTTTCGGATCTTTCGGAGAAAACGCGGCAGGCATCCATCCTTCGCGATGAAAAGCGGGGGCAGTATACGCAGGCGAAGACACTCGCGGCGTCTTTTGAACAGCTTGAGCAGGCGCGCGCACGGCTCCTGGAGCTTGACTCTATGGAAGAGGAAATTCGTGACACGGAGAAGATCGGCGAAAAGATCGAAGATGCCTATGAAATTCTGCAGTGTTATACGGCGCTGCAGGAGTCGGACAAATCCCTGACCGCAAAGTCTGCGGAGCTTTCGGATCAAAGAGAGAAGCTGCCGCTCCTGCAGAAGGTGCAGAGTCTTCGCGAAGCCACGCTCTTACAGGCAAAACAAAGAGAGGACGAAGAGCGTTCCACGGACACAAAGGTGCGGGAGCGCGTGCGGCTGGCGCTGGATACGCTGGAAAAGGCGCAGACAGCAAACGAGAAGAAAGAGCGTTGTGAACAGGCGGCGAGGGAAGCAGGGAACCTGCTTCTGCAGGCCGATGAAAACCTGCGGGCGTACGATAAAAAGGCCGCAGAGTGGCAGGAGACGCAGGCAAGGCTTTCCGGGGCGGACGGAAGGCTTGCCGAATGGGAGATGCGCTTCCGGACTGGCCGTGAAATCGCGCAGCTGATCCGCAGGGCCAAGGAGCAGCGTAGAGATCTGGAACAGCAGCGGAAGAGTGCGCGGCAGGCGGCGGAAGATTACAGTCTTGTCACCCGCGCCTGTGAAGAGAAAAGAGCGGCATATGAAAGTGCGAACAGCGCCTTTCTGGACGCGCAGGCAGGCTACCTTGCCGCAACGCTGATGGAAGGAAAGCCGTGTCCTGTCTGCGGATCGACGCATCATCCTGCGCCATGCAGCACACCGTCAGGTAACCAGGGGCTGACGAGGGAAAAGATCGACGCTCTTTCACAGGAAGTGTCTGCCCTTGAAAAAGAGAGAATGGAAAAATCCGCGCTCTCGGGCGCGGCGGCAAAAGTTCTTCTGGAAAAGCAGAAGAACTATAAAGAAGCAGTGCAAACGATTCGGACAAACCTTGTAAATGAAGGCACAGGGCTCGAAATCCCGGACGAGATTACGCTCGATGATGAGATAAAGATTCTGCGTGCATGGGCGGATATTCTGAAGGCACAGGAGGAGAAGCTGCGCACAGATGCCGCAAAGCTGAAAGAGGCTTCGGATAATCTCAAGGGAGTTGCAGAGGAAAGAACGAGACTCCGGACGAAGCTCCGGGAAGCGCAGGAGGCGGATACAAAGGCGAAGGAAGAACTCTCGGGCGCGACGGCAGCTCTTCTTGAGATCGGCAGTCATCTGCATGATTTCCGGACGAAGGAGGAAGCGCGGACTGCTCTGGAAGCTGCGGACGCCGCACTTTCCGGAGCAGCCGCTGCGGCTGAGAGCGCAAGAAAAGACGCGCAGGAGAGCAGGGAGCAGTTGAACAGCTGCGCTGCCCTGATCCGGCAATATGAGGCGGAGCTGCCTCTTCTTGAAAAGGACAGAAGCCGGAAGGAAGCGGCATATCAGGATATTCTTGCAAAGAAACATTTTGCGGATGATGCGTCGTGGATGGAGCTGACGAGTGGGTGGACGAAAGAGGACAGGAAAGCGATGCGGGACAAGGTCAGCCGTTTCCGCCAGGACAAGGCAGCGGTCACGGGGGCACTGGAGACAGCGCGCAAAGCCGTCTCGGGTCAGGAGAAGCCGGATCTGGAAGCGCTTTCGGCCGCACAGGAAGAGGCGCAGCAGCAGCTGGACAGGATGCAGGGAGAGGAGCAGAGGCTCCGGCAGATTTACAGTACAAATCAAGCTGCTCTGGATTCGCTGAAGCCGCAGCTGCAGGAGCGGACGAAGGTCATGGAGGAATATGGCAGAATCTGTGATTTATATGAGCGGCTGGGCGGTAAGCAGACCGGTGCCCGCATGGATATAGAAACCTTCGTGCAGAGAAGATATCTGCAGAGAATTCTGCGATGCGCGAACGCACGGTTTTCTGAAATGTCTGCCGGACAGTTTGAACTGCGTATGGTCGATCTAGCGAAAGCGGGAACAGGCAGAAATCACGGGCTGGATCTTCTCGTCTATTCCAATGTAACCGGGAAAGAGCGCGAAATCCGGACACTTTCGGGCGGCGAGTCGTTTATGGCGGCGCTTTCTCTGGCGCTTGGCATGGCGGATCAGATCCGGGAAAGCGCGGCCTCGATCAACCTTGATATCATGTTCATTGACGAGGGCTTCGGAACACTGGACGATCATGCGAGGGATCAGGCAGTGCGTGTTTTGCAAAGAATGGCGGGAGGATCAAGGATGATCGGTATTATCTCGCATGTGTCGGAACTTAAGCAGGAAATCGACGATCAGCTGATCATCACAAAAGACGACGCGGGAAGCCACGCCCGCTGGCAGATCAGCTGACAGGGACACAAGAATACGAAAAGCCGGATGCCGCCGTATGTGCGCAGCGCGGGGAAAGAATGGTGCAGTATGGAAGAAGAACAGCAGAAATTTGAAAAGGGATACAAAGCGCCGCGGGAGTCCGTCGTTGAGACGATCAAATCCGTCCGTTCCTCGGACATCAACGGCTATGGCAGACTCTTCGGCGGCCGGCTGATGGAATGGATCGATGAAACGGCGGGGCTGGCCGCCGTTATGCACTGCAACCGGATGGTTACCACCGCAGCAGTCGATAACCTGCAGTTTAAAGCCGGCGTAAGCCTGGGTGAAATTGTCGTCCTGCGGGCAAAGGTCACCTATGTGGGACACACATCGGTTGAAGTGCGGACAGATACGTATGTGCAGGACGTTGAGACGGGAATTCGAAAACCGGTTAACAGGGCATATCTGACCGAGGTCTGCGTTGATAAGGACGGCAGGCCTGTACCGGTTCCTTACGGGCTCCTTCTGGAAACGGAAAATGACCGCGCGGAGTACGAAGGCGCGAAACTGAGGAGGAAGTACCGGAAGCTCCGCCGGGAAGAAGGGTTCTGAAAAACGCGCCAGCTGCCTTTCTTTAGAAATCTTAAGACGGCATTAACATTCAATTATGGAAAAGCTCCTACATTCATAAGAGTAAGCATTATGAATGCAGGAGTTTTTGTATGGGCTATAATTCTTTCTTATATCTGGGCGCGTTTTTGCCGGCAGCTCTTGTTTTGTACCAGCTTACGCCGGAAAAATACCGCAAATACACGCTGCTGGCCTTCAGCTGGACATACTTCTTCCTTCTCAGCCGGTTTCTAGTACTATATCTGATTCTTACGAGTGTCTTTGTCTATGTCCTCGGTCTTTGGATGGGAAGGAAGAAAGAGGGCGAACCGCCGAAGGCACGTAAGACAAGGAGAGCGCGTCTTGCCACCTTTGGCGTCCTCGTTCTGTTCGGGATTCTTCTTGTCGTCAAATACAGCCGTTTTGTCGCAGGGACCATTAATTCCATCCGCATCGCGCATGCGATGAAGCCCTTTGACATTCTGAAGATCGCGGTTCCGGTCGGCATCTCCTACTATACGCTGGAAGCAGCCGGATATCTGCTCGAAGTCAAGTGGAAGCGGATCAAGCCGGAGCGGGATTTCGTAAAGCTTGCGCTTTTTCTTGGTTTCTTCCCGCAGACAATGGAAGGCCCGATCGCGCGGTATCAGGACACCGCGGATCAGCTGGTAAGCGGCAAAGACCTGCAGAGCGAGGACCTGCGCGACGGGAGCGTCCGGATTCTGTGGGGCCTGTTCAAGAAGATGGTGATCGCGGACCGGCTGAACACATTGGTTGCGACTTTCTATAATTATCACGCAAATTTCAGCGGCGCCATGACGCTCACTGCGGGTATCGCGTATACGCTGCAGCTTTACATGGATTTTTCCGGAACCTGCGATATCATCATCGGATCGGCGCAGCTGTTCGGTATCTGCCTGCCTGAGAATTTCCGGCAGCCGTTCTTCTCGCAGAGCGCTTCCGAGTTCTGGCGCCGCTGGCATATTTCACTCGGTGTGTGGCTGAAAACGTACGTCTTTTATCCGGTTTCGGTTTCCGGGCTGTCGATGCGCTGGATGAAGTTTTCGAAGGAGCGTTTCGGCAAATATATTTCACGGGTTGGTGAAGCCGCGATCGCTCTGTTCCCGGTCTGGCTGTTTAACGGCATCTGGCACGGTCCGCAGTGGAACTATCTCGTCTACGGCATGTATTATTTCGTGCTGCTGCTTCTCGAGACGATTCTGGAACCCGCCAAAACAGAATTCTACAGAGTTCTCGGCCTCCGGAAGGACGCGTTGTTTTTCCGGGTTTTCCGGACAGTTCGAACCTTATGCGTCATTGTTCTCGGAGAGATGTTTTTCCGGGCGGACGGTCTGAGAACCGGCCTTTCGATGGTGAAAAGCATCTTCGGGGCGCCGCAGTTCTCCATGCTTCGTGACGGAACGCTGCTGCATATGGGACTGGATCCCGGAGATTTCGCGGCAATCCTTCTTGGAACGGTCATTGTCATCATTTATGACTGTCTTCGCGAAAAGGGAATCCGTCCGGGGGAACTGCTGCAGAACAAAAGCGCGGCTCTTCGCTGGAGCGCGTATTATGCGCTGATATTCGCGGTCATTATCTTCGGAGCCTACGGGCCGGGATATCAGCAGGTTGACATGATCTATGCGGGATTTTGATTATGAATAACGGAAAACGGATTACGGCATTCTTTCTGATTCTTCTTTGCCTGATCTTTCTTTCCTCCGGCCTTTTTTACCGGGCTGCGAAGAAAACGCAGGACCCTTCGCTGCTTCGCAGAAATGCGGTCTTTATGGACCTGGAAAAGGAGCCGCGGGAGAGCATTGATCTTTTAGTCCTCGGCGACAGTGAAAGTTATACCAGTATCTCTCCGATGCAGGTTTATAATGAGACCGGCATCACTACGTATGTCGCGGGGCAGTCCGGCCAGAACATGGCGGAGATGTACCATATGTTCGAGACGGCCATGAAAACGCAGACCCCGAAAGCCATCATGATTGAAACGCACGCGCTGATTCACTCCAAGGGATCGGCATACGATCTCCAGAATATGGGGACCGAGCTTGCGCAGACGTGTTTTCCCGTTTTCTCTTATCACAATCTCTGGAAAGGACGCCTTGCGGGAGAGAGCGCCAGGGTAAGCGCATGGAAGGGATTCCGGGTCAAGAGCGGCGTCCGCGCCTGCCTCGATACAAAGAAATATATGAAACCGACGGATCATATCCGGATGGTTCCTTCCGGCAACCGGGCAATCTTTGACAAGATTCTGAAAGAATGTAAGGATAAGAATATCGAGGTCGTGCTGTACAGCGCTCCCTCACCCGTGAACTACAGTTACGCGAATCACAACGGGATTGCGCTGCTTGCGCAGGAGAGCGGCGTTCCCTATCTGGATCTGAATCTGGAGACGGCAGACATCGGGATCGACTGGCTGCGGGATACGATGGACGCGGGCGACCACCTGAATATTTCCGGTGCCGAGAAAACAACGCAGTACCTGATCCCCTTCCTGCAGAGCCTGAACCTTCCGGATCACCGGGGGCAGAAGGCTTATGCGGCATGGGATCATCTCGCTGGAAAGTACGACAGCCAGGTGGCCAGAATGATCCGTAAAATCAGAGGAAGCAATGAAAAAGTATAGAATACTGATCGCGGAAGATGACAAAGACATCATTGAAGTTTTAAAGCTCTATCTCGAAAATGAAGGTTACGAAGTCGAAAGTGCCACGGACGGCGCAGCGGCGCTGCGCGTAATACAGAATGAAGAGGTGGACCTCGGACTGTTTGACCTCATGATGCCGAAGATGAACGGCTATGATCTGATCCGGGAAGTCCGCAGAAACTATAATATGCCGATTATCATCCTGTCCGCCAAACGGGAAGACAGCGACAAGATCATAGGGCTCGATATCGGAGCCGACGATTATCTGACAAAACCGTTTAATCCGCTGGAAGTCGTCGCGAGGGTCCGGGCGGCGCTTCGCAGGTTTTACAAGCTCAATCCCGCATCGGACACGGGTACGGGAGAGCTGCAAAGAGGAGATCTGACCATCAATCTGCAGACGATGCAGCTGCATAAGGGAGAGAAAGAGATACCGGTCACGGCGACGGAACTGAAGATTCTGATGATGCTGATGAAAAATCCGGGCCGCGTCTACACCAAGGTGCAGATCGCGCAGCAGCTCAACGGCCGGTACTTTGAAAGCGATGAAAACACAATCATGGTTCATATCTCGAATCTGCGGGAAAAGATCGAGGAAGACAGCAGGAATCCGAAATATCTGATTACCGTGCGGGGACTCGGCTACAAATTCGGGGATTTCAGAAACTGAAATGAAAGACATCGTACAGGAAATACGGCGCGGAAAGGGAAGCCTTTACGCGTTTTTAATCAAGGTTTTCGCAGGACTGATCTGCCTGATCGTGCTGCTGGGGCTGCTTCTTTTCTCTGTAAGCGAACTGCTCCGGCAGAAGCTGTATACACAGCCGCAGTCGGCAAAGCTCCTGTCCCAGGAAGACCTTTTGAAAAAGGAAGATTACGGCAGTATTCATGTCGGAAATTCGCTTGGAAAAACAGGATATTTTGAGGTCCTTGATGAAAACGCGAGAGTTCTTTACTGCAGTGATCAGAAAAGGAAGAATGCCTATACGAAAGATTCCCTGCGGTATATATCCGATCTGGATGCGGACACGGCGTACCTGATTCTTCCTTACTGGTCCGGCAGGCAGCAGGAGGGATACCTGCTCCTGCAGTATACCGATATGCCGGAAACGGTCCTGACGGATACCGAAGACGCGGAAGAAGCGCTCTGGGGATCCGAAGTGCTGACCGGGATGTCGCTTCTTGATTCGAAACGGAACGTCATCTTTACGGATATGGAGATGAACAATGAGAAGCTTTCCAAAAAGGAGCTGCAGTTCCTGCTTGATAATGAAGAGGACGGCGATCCGCAGGCCGTCCTGCAGAAGCATTCCTACACGACAGACAGCGGGCAGGAGCGCTGTCTTCTGATCCATATGGAAAGCATCTACCGGATGCAGATGCGGGCGGCCCGCGGAATTAACGCGGTTCTGATTTCCGTTTTCATCGCGGCAGTGTTTGTGTCGGTGATCGCGGCTGCTTTTCTGGTTGTGGCAAGGCTGAAACAGCCGCTCAAAAGGCTGATGTCCGCCATGGACGGTTTTGCCGCGGGACAAAGAGAAACGGTGCAGGGCTATCAGGGGCCCAGAGAGTTTGTGCAGGTGATTGATACCTTCAACGATATGGAGGAGAAATTAAAGGAAAGCGAACAGCAGCAGCTGCACCTGCAGGAGCAGAAACAGAAGATGCTGGCCGATATCTCGCATGATCTGAAAACACCGATCACGGTGATCCAGGGATATGTGGATGCCATGAAGGACGGCCTGATTTCGAAGGATGAACAGAAGAAGTATCTGGACATTATCAGTCACAAGACACAGATGCTGTCCGAACTGATCAATACCTTCAGTGATTACAGCCGTCTTGAGCACCCGGACTATCAGCCGGAGATGACGCAGGGAGATCTTGTGGAGTATTTCCGCGAATATGTCGCGCAGAAGTATGAGGAGCTTACGATCGCCGGAGACTTTGTGGAAGTGGATATCCAGAGCAGCCCGGTTGTCATGCCGTTTGATCACATGCAGTTAAAACGCGTCTTTGAAAACATTGTGGCGAATACGCTCAAGTATACGGAGAAGGGGACGACGCTGTCCTTTTCCATCCACGAGAAGCAGAAGAAGCAGGGAAGAAGCGTTGTTATCGAAATCGGCGATGACGGCCCGGGTATTCCGGAAAGGCTTCGCGAGCATGTTTTTGATCCCTTTGTCACGGGAGACGAAGCAAGGACCAGCGGCAAGGGCACCGGCCTTGGCATGGCTATCGCAAAGGAAATAGTCAGCATGCACGGCGGCACAATCTGTCTGTCTGACAGCAAAGAAAGTCCTGCGGGGACCTGTTACCGGATTGTGCTGCCGGTCCCATCTACCAAAACATACCATACCTGTGATAAAATCCAAACGGAGAGCAGTGCGGGAGATTGTACGAAAGGATGAGCTGTACATTTGAATGACGCGGGAATGAATCGGCGGGAGGCAGTCGGAAGGGGCTGTTTTGTCCTGTATCTGAAAAGAATATTAAAAGGGCTCCTCGTTCTTGCCACCATCGTCTGTGTTCTTACGCTTGCATGGCAATATGTGTACTATCCGGATAATTACGATGCGAACCGGGTCTCCGGCTTTTATCAGGAACCGGAGAAAAGCCTGGATGTCGTCCTGATCGGCGCGAGCGATATCGGACGCGCGTATTGCGCGGGACTTGCTTACAGGGACTATGGTATCCGCAGCTATCCGTTCGTCATCAACGGCGATGATGTGCATGTATGGAAATATCAGCTGAGCGAAGTTCTCGCGCACCAGAAGCCGGACAAAATTGTTATTGAGGTCAACGGCGCGCTCTACAGCAAAGAGGAAGAGAAGAAATTCCATATGTATGAGTCCGCGGTTTCCAGACTGTCCGAGACGATGCCGTGGAGTCCCCGAAAGCTCCGGATGGTGCAGGAATATCTGCGCTCTTCCGGCAATTACGGTAATGCCCTGAGTCTTTACTGGCCACTGTATGCGAATCATGCGGACTGGCCGGGCGGAGTTCTGTCCGTTTTCTACAGGATTCAGATGAACCGGACGAAATATGATTTCAACGGGGGCGTCAGCACGCTGCGGGGATTTGAAACCTTGACCGGGCAGAAACCAATAGGACCGCAGCAGGAAATCCCTTCTTCTTATGAAGCGGCGCTGGACCCTGAATATGAGCGCGCACTGCGGGAATTTCTTTCCTGCTGCAGGAAAAAGGGAATGACAAACATTCTCTTTATCCGGGCGCCCCATTGCCTGGCGGCAGGGGACGAGCGGGCGAAGCTGATGTACGGGCGTTCCAACAGGATCGGCAGCATCATTGAAGAATACGGATATCCGTATATCAACTTCGAAAACCACAAAGATCTGCCGGGCATCGAAACGCCCGGTGATTTCTATGACAGCCAGCATCTGAAGGTATCCGGGATGCAAAAGTTCACTGCATATTTCTCGGGTTATCTTCTGGAGAATGGTGTAAACCCGAAGGCGCGGAAGATTTCACCGCGGCGGGAGCAGCAGTGGCGCAGGACCGTCGATTATACGGAGCGCTTTCTTCGCCGCTATGACGAACTTTGCAGGGACGGACAGCAGGACACAGATCTTTATGAAAGTCCGGAACTTCTGGAAACTTTGCAGGGCGGGCAATACGCCGGCAAAACAAATCCGCAGTGAACCGCGCGAAGGCATGACGGTATGAATTATATTACATTTGCATTTGTCATATTTACTGCGGTTACGGTGCTTCTGTATTATTTGTGGCCGTGGAAGAAATATCAGTGGTGTGTGCTGCTTGCGGCAAGCTATGTTTTCTACTGCAGCAGTTCCGTCAGGATGGCTGTCTGGATGGTCATCACAAGCATCGTGATCTATCTTTGCGCGCTTGGGATGGAGAAGCTGGGAGATGCGGAGGCAGCGGCGCTCCATAGGAAAAAGCCGGACGGCACAGCACTCCTTCGACCGGAGAAAAAGGCACTCAAGGCCGCTTTCAAAAGAAAGAGGAGAGCGCTTCTTACCTTCGGCCTTCTTATCATTTTCGGAATTCTGGCCTTCTTCAAATATATCCCCGGGCTGATTTCGGGAATTTCCGGCGGCAGATTTACGATGAACTTATTGCTGCCGATCGGAATTTCGTTTTACACATTCCAGTCGGCGGGATACCTGATTGACGTATACAACGGACAGAGCAGGGCAGAGAAGAATTTTTTCAAAATCGCGCTGTTCGTTTCATTCTTCCCGCAGATTGTGCAGGGGCCGATCAGTTTTTACGATCAGCTGGGGCAGCAGCTCTACGAGGAGCATAAGCCTGACTGGCGAGGCTTCAAGTACGGTCTGTCACTGATTCTGTTCGGGTATCTCGAGAAAATGGTGCTCGCCGACAGGATCGTGGGTTACATTTATCAGGTAAGCGACAATTATACGCAGTATTCCGGAACGCTCACGGGCCTTGCGATTTTGCTGTACGCGCTGCAGCTCTACGCGGACTTCGCGGGCGGCATCAATATTTCGATCGGCATTGCGCAGCTTTTTGGCATTTCGCTGCAGCAGAATTTCCGGCAGCCGTATTTTTCGGCTTCGATCAATGATTACTGGAGGCGCTGGCATATTACGCTCGGCGCATGGATGAAGAAGTATATCTTTTATCCGCTTGCATTGACGAAGGGATTGACGGGGCTGCAGAAGAAGCTCGGAAAGTCAGACTTCGGCAAAACAGAATTCGGCAGACATCTTGTCATGGTGCTGCCGGCGAGTCTGTCGTGCCTTGTTGTTTTCCTCGTCGTCGGTATCTGGCACGGCGCCGGCATGAAATATGTGGCATTCGGACTCTGGAATGGTATTATAATCATGATCTCCATGATTTTCGAGCCGGTCTTCAAGGGGTGGAACAGAAAGCTTTCTATCAATGAGAAGTCTGCGGCCTTTCGGATTTTCCAGTGCCTCCGGACGTTTCTGCTGGTTTATATCGGGTATGTTTTTGATGTGGGGAAGAATTTCAGGGCTTGCCTCGGCATCTTTTCATCGATCCTGACCAGACAGAATTTCCGCAGCCTGCCCGCCGAGATACATAGTGTGTGGGGGGACTTTACAAGTCTGACACTCGTGATTGTCCTGTTTATGACGGCGCTGCTATTCGCTGTGGATCTCTGGCATGAGAGACATCCGGGGATGTCGCTGCGCGGGCGCATTGATGCGGGACCGTTTGTCAAGGAGTGGTTTATGGTCACGGCCTGCGTGATTACAATCGTGATTTTCGGAGTTTACGGGCCGGGTGTAAATCCGGTGAAGTTTGTGTATATGAATTTTTAGGACGAAGATATGCTTTGTGAAATTAAAGGAGGCACTGTCACCCGCGGAGGGCAGACAGTGCTTTCTCATTTTGATTTTTTTATCCGCGGCAGCGAGAAGATCGCTGTTGTCGGCCGCAACGGCGCCGGTAAAACAACGCTCCTTGAAGTCCTCTCCGGTATCCGTGAACTCGATCCTGACGAAAAGCATCCGGAGGCGGGGATGAGTAAGTCAAGAAAGTTCAGCGTGGGTTTTCTGCGCCAGCAGACGGAACCGGAGATGCTGGGGCAGACGCTGGACGGATATCTGGCCGGGATGCATGCGGCGGATGACGCAGGCGGCTTTCCGCCGGATACGGATGCGAATGGTGCCGGCCGTCTTTCTTCGGAATTTGCGGCGGGCGACGCAGTCTGCAGCGCGTCGGACTTTGAAGCGGACCGGATGCTCTGCGTTTTCGGCCTCTCCAAGGCAGACAGGCAAAAGAAAATATCGGCGTTTTCCGGCGGCGAACAGGTGAAAATCCGCCTGATCCGGCTTCTTTTGGAAGCGCCGGAGGTGCTGCTGCTGGATGAGCCGACCAATCATCTGGATCTAAAAGCGGTCGAATGGCTGGAGCAGTATATCCGGGACTACCGCGGCGCTGTGGTCATGGTGTCGCATGACCGGTATTTTCTTGATCAGACCGCGTCGGTCACCTGTGAAATCGAAGCAGGCCGTGTGACAAGATACGCCGGAAATTACTCGCAGTACAGGGAGGAAAAGGCAAGAAGGTACGCTAAGCAGCGCGGCATCTACGAACGGCAGCAGGAAGAAATCAGAAGGTTGGACAGCCTGATTTTGAAATTCAGGAACAAGCCTTCCAAAGCGTCTTTTGCAAAATCCAGAAAAAAGCTGCTGGAGAGGATGGAAACTGTTCCGGAGCCTCGAAAAGACATGGCGGTCATCCACGCGGAAGACATTCTGCCCGCGCGGAAAGGCCCGAAAATCGTTTATGAATGTGAGAAGCTTTGCATCGGTTACGAGAAAGACAAGCCGCTGCGGGATATTTCTCTTCGGATTCGAAGAGGCAGCAAGCTCGCGGTGCTCGGCCCGAACGGCAGCGGAAAAACCGCGTTTTTAAAGACTGTGGCAGGAATTCTGCCGCCGCTGTCGGGGAAGGGTTCGATGGGAGCACTGGTTGATCCCGCGTATCTGGATCAGATGAGCGCATCTATGGACGCAGAGGAAACGGTTCTTTCCTTGTTTCACGCGAAATATCCTTCCCTGACCGATAAAGAAGCGCGTGCGATTCTTGCCGGATATCTTTTTATGGGAAGGGATATCTGCAAACGTGTCTGTGATCTGTCCGGCGGCGAGAAAACAAGACTGCTGCTCGCGTCTCTTCTGCAGGCCGGACCGAACTTCCTGCTGCTGGATGAGCCGACCAACAACATGGACATTCCGGCAAAGGAGACGCTGGAATCGATTTTCCGCGCATATAAAGGGACAATTCTTTTTGTGACGCATGACCGCTATTTCCTTTCCAGGGTTGCGGACTCTTTATTGATCTTCAATGAAGACGGGACAGTTCTGTACTATCCGTTTGGATATGCGCATTATAAATCTTCTTTGCGGAGGGCAGGTGCGGCTGACCTCGCAGCACTGCGAAGCAGCGAAGAACAGAGGCTGATCGAGGGGCTTCGTGACGTTCCGAAGGCACAGCCGATCTCCTTTAGAATGTCCGAGAAGGAGATGGAAAAAGACTGGCTGTTCAGCCGGAATATGGAGCGCCTTATGGCAGCGCGGGATGCTTACGAGAAGGCTTTATCGGAGCTTGCGCGCTGTCCTGAAACGCCGGAGGAGTATGAGAATTTCGAGGCTGTGTCAGGCGCACGGCAGGAGGCTGCGCAGGAGGCTCTTACGGAGTGGACTGCTGCCTGCATCGAGCGGTACGATCTTCATCTGGAGCTGGATGATGGCGCGCGGCGGGAATGACTGCGGGTGCGCGGCTAAGTCATAGGCGAGCGGGAGGTGGCGCCACGCGGCATCTATTCAACAATTTATCTTGACACGACAAGCGCCAGCACATATAATGCGAACGAATTGTATACACTTATACGACAGGACAAAGGGGTCCCCGGACTAGAACGCTAGCGTCTTGGGGGTACTTTGTCTTTTTTGTTGCATCGCAGGAAAAGAACTGCGCTGAATTCCAAATGGAAAAGTAATAAAGTAATCAAGGCAGAGGTAGAGTATGAGCGGATTGACGCAGCAGGAGACGAAGCAGACACAGCAGCAGAGCACACCGGGAATTAACGCCGAACAGCAGATGTCACAGCCGCAAGGCGGCAAGAAGCCTTCCGGGCGCAGAAAGATGTCGCTCGCGGCGCAGATCTTCACGGCTCTCATACTGGCAATCATCGCGGGACTTCTTCTGCAGAGCCACGCGGACTTTACGGTAAATTACATCAAGCCGTTCGGTACCATTTTCCTGAATCTGATCAAGTTTATTGTAGGACCGATTGTACTGTTTTCCATTATGGCAGGCGTGATCTCCCTGAGCGATATCCGAAGGCTCGGCTCGATCGGCGGCATCACACTGGTTTATTACTTTTTTACTACTGCCGGTGCAACGACCATCGGCCTGTTTCTTTCGAACCTGTTCAAGGCATATTTTCCGGTGCTTTCGACGTCGGAACTGACTTATGAAGTTCAGAAGACAGAGTCGGGACCGCTGGATGTTCTCGTCAACATGTTTCCGTCCAACTTTCTTTCCCCGATTGTGGATGCCAACATGCTGCAGGTCATCGTCATGGCGCTGTTCATCGGTTTCGCAATTATTCTGCTTGGAGATAAGGCAAAAAATGCCGTAAACGGCATCAACCTGTGGAATGAGATTTTCATGAAGGTCATGGAGCTTGTTCTGCGTCTGTCGCCGGTCGGCGTCTTCTGCCTGCTGTGCCCTGTCATTGCGCAGAACGGCAGCGCAGTCATCGGATCGCTCGCGAAGGTGCTGCTGGTTGCTTACATCGCTTACGCGGCACATGCCCTGATCGTATATTCGCTTGCGGTGCGCACGCTTGGCGGCCTTAGTCCTGCCACGTTTTTCAAGGAAATGATGCCTGCAATACTGTTTGCCTTTTCCAGCGCGTCCAGCGTCGGAACGCTGCCGATTAATCTGAAATGCACGCAGAAGCTCGGCGCGTCCAAGGAGGTCAGCTCTTTTGTTTTACCCCTCGGAGCAACCATTAACATGGACGGAACCGCGATCTATCAGGGCGTGTGCGCGGTTTTCATCGCCTCCTGCTACGGCATTTCGCTGACACCGTCCCAGATGCTGACCATTGTTCTTACGGCGACGCTTGCTTCAATCGGTACTGCCGGTGTTCCGGGTTCGGGCATGATTATGCTTTCGATGGTGCTCGCCTCTGTCGGCCTTCCGGTGGACGGCATCGCGCTCGTTGCAGGTGTTGACAGAATTTTTGATATGGGGCGCACTACGCTGAATATCACAGGAGATGCTTCCTGCGCGGTCATCGTTTCGCATCTTCTGGACAAAGCGGCGGCTAAGAAAAAGGCGGTGAAATGAGTTTCCCGGACGGTGGCGGCACCGCTTTTTCCGCGCTGGCCTTTCTGACCGGCGGGCAGGAGCTGACACCGGATATGTTCCTGGTTGTCTGTCCGCTGCTTTTTCTCGCCGGTTTTGTGGACTCGATCGCTGGCGGTGGCGGACTGATTTCACTGCCGGCCTATCTGGCCGCCGGACTGCCTCCGCACATGGCGGTCGCGACCAACAAGCTTTCCTCGACCTGCGGGACTGCCCTTACAACAATCCGATTCATCAGAAAACGTCTTGTGAATCTCAAGGTCGCACTTGCGTCTGTCATCACGGGCATTGCGGGTTCGTACCTTGGCGCAAAGATTTCGCTTCTGATTCCGGCATTCATCCTGCGGAGAATACTGTTTGCGGTGCTGCCTGCAGCGGCCTTTTTTGTCCTGAACAGAAAACTGTTCAAAGACCGCGGAGAGGGAAGGGCGGAGCCGGACGCAAGGACAATTGTGACCGCGATGGCTTCGGCTTTTGTCATCGGTATCTACGACGGAATCTACGGCCCGGGAACAGGAACGTTCCTGATCATTGCGTTTACGGTTTTTGCGAAGCTGTCCGTGACGAGCGCAAACGCGCAGGCAAAGGTCATCAACCTGACGACCAATATCACTTCTCTCGCGATTTTTCTGCTGCACGGACAGGTTGTCATTCTTCTGGGACTTGCCGCGGCGGCATGCAACATGGCCGGAAACTACGCGGGCTCCGGCATGGTGATGGACAAAGGCGCGAAAATTGTGCGCCCGGTCATTATCTTTGTTCTCGCGCTGCTTCTGCTGCGGCTGGCAGCAGGGTCGTAGGAGAACCCGCGGACGCGGCAGTGACGCGTGTGCGGAAGATATGGAAAAACAGCTGCGCACGCAGCAGAGCCTATGGAAAAAGTACTTGAATACACCCTCCGGGAAGAGGATCTTGCGATCACTGCCGGAGGGCTTGTCAATTTAATTCTGAAAAACTGTGTCTGGGTCACCGGTCATGAAATCAGCGCCGCAAAATTCACCAGGGATGGCATTACCTGCGGCGGCAGAACCGTCCATGTCAGCGAACGCATTCTTCCGGGACAGACGCTGCGCGTCGTCCTGCCGGAGGACGAGAGGCAGGCCGGAAAGATTCTTCCTGTGGAACCGCCGGAAGATCTTGATATTCTTTACGAAGATGAAGACCTTGTCATCGTGAACAAACCCGCGGGCACAGCCGTGCATCCGTCTCCCGGACATTATAAAGGCACCATGGCGAACTATCTTGCCTATCATTTGCAGCAGCAGGGGCAGGGCAGCGTCTGCCGCATCATCGGAAGGCTGGACAAGGAGACTTCGGGGGCACTTGTTTTCGCGAAAAACAGAGCCGGCGCGGCAAGACTCACCCGCGAAAGGCAAAGCGGGGAATTCCAGAGAACCTATCTTGCGCTTGTGGAGAACCTCTTTCCGCAGGACGCGGACAAAGGCGTCATAGATGCTGACATTGACAGAATCCCCGGCGTTCTGCTGAAAAGGCGGATTGTGGACAAAGGCACCGGAGAACGCGCGGTGACGCACTACCGTGTTCTTCGACAGAGCGGAACACACGCGCTTGTCCGGTGCCGGCTGGAAACCGGGCGGACCCATCAGATCCGGCTGCATATGGCAGGCATCGGCCATCCGCTCTGCGGTGACAGAATATACGGCAGCCACGCGCCGGCACCGAAGACAGACCTGCTGGCAGCTGAAGATTCCGACAATGAATATGTTTTTCATAAAAAGACAGAATGTATTCATGAAGCGGACGACATTTTCTCCGATTCGTCGGAAAGAGCGATGCTACACGCGGCAGCGCTCCGTCTGCTCCAGCCGTTCACCGGATTGGAAATATCAGTGATCGCGCCGCTTCCGGAAGACTTTGTATATAAATGCAGAAGTTATGGAATAATGGTGCCGGATTATACGGAAACAGACGACAATCGTACATAGAATGTCCGCGAAAGACGGACATTTGTGTAATTCATCCTTGACAGACAGTGGATGCGTTATTAAAATAGTTTCAAACCTTTGCCTTACGGCGACAGATTATAGAAATTCCTGGTGCAATGGTGCGCGGGGTGCCATTGCTTTTTTTATTTCCTTTTGATTTGCTCTGCTAAAGCATTGGTGCACTGAATTTACAAGAATCAAAGAGAGGACAGAAAGTTGGCTAAGTACATCGTAAAGAGAGTCATACTGGCAGTGATTACCATGTTCCTGATCTGCTTCATTACGTTCTTCGCCATGAACGCGATCCCCGGCGGACCGTTCAACGGCGAAAAGGCGAAATCGGAAGCGGTTATGCAGGTACTGAACGAGAGATACGGGCTCGACAAGCCGGTTGGCGTACAGTTTGTTAATTATATGAAGAACATTCTGCACGGTGATTTCGGCGTTTCGCTCAAGAACGGCCGTGACATCGCGCTGACCATCCGCACACGTTTCGCAGTGTCCGCAAAGCTGGGACTGATGGCAATTGTCGTAGCTCTGATCTTCGGCGTTATACTTGGCTGTGTAGCCGCTCTGAACCGTAACAAGTGGCCGGATCATGTCATCATCTTTTTCGTCACTCTGTTTACGGCAATGCCGTCCTTCGTCATGGCTTCGTTCCTGCTGCTGATTTTCTGTATTCAGCTCAAGATCGTGCCGGTATGGAGCACCACGTCGCATACGTACATCCTTCCGGTTATTTCCCTTGCGCTTTCGCCGATGGCGACCATCACGCGTCTTACGAAGACTTCCATGCTGGACGCGCTCGGGCAGGACTATGTCCGCACCGCGAGGGCGAAGGGCGTTAAACCGGTCAAGGTCATCTTTGTCCATACACTCCGGAACGCGCTGATCCCGGTCATCACTTATGTCGGACCTTTAACGGCGGCGATCCTGACAGGTTCCCTTGTCGTCGAGAACATCTTCACAATCGGCGGCCTCGGATCGGAGTTCGTCAACTCCATCACGAACCGTGATTATACAATGATCATGGGTGTCACGATTTTCCTTGCCGTCATCATGGTTGCAATGAATCTGATCAGCGACCTTGTTTACAAGCTGATCGATCCCAGAATCCAGTTAGACTAATCCGGAGGTATTTGAATGGAACCGAATTATGATATTCCCGCACCGAAGAAACATGCGCTCAGCCTCCACGTGGATCCGTCGAAATTCGAAAAGGCAACCGCAGATGAGAAGAAACAGCAGGACGTTATGGCCGAGTCCACAACATTTTTCAAAGACGGCTGCCGCCGCCTTATGAAGAACCCGCTCGCGGTTATGTCCATGATCATCCTGCTTGTCGTGATCCTGATCATGGTTTTCGCGCCGATGGTTGTTCCTTACAGCTATGACGGTATTATCACGGTCGAAGGAGTAAGAGACAAACAGGCGGCCAACTTAAAGCCTTTTGAGTACTCGCCCAGAGAACAGCAGTACATGCAGAAATACAATGTGAAGGTTTTCCCGCATATCATGGGAACCGATGAGCTCTGCCGCGACTATTTCATCCGTGTCGTTTACGGCGCGAGGGTTTCGTTCCTCGTCGGCGTGTTCGCGAGTCTGATGGTCCTCATCATCGGAACGCTGTACGGCGCGATATCAGGTTACATGGGAGGGCGGACGGATCTGATCATGATGCGAATCGTCGATATCATTTATTCGCTGCCCGACATCCTGATCATCATCCTTCTGGCCGTTGTCTTCAAGGAGACGATGGATTTCTCGAAGCTGCCCGTCATCGGCAAGCTCGGTACGAACATGGTTTCGATGTTCATTGTTTTCGGCCTGTTATACTGGGTCGGTATGGCAAGACTTGTCCGCGGACAGATCCTCGGAATCAAGCAGAACGAGTACGTTCTTGCCGCGAAGTCGATGGGCGCTTCTTCCGGAAGAATCATCTGGAAGCACATCCTGCCGAACTGCCTTTCCGTTATTATCATCACGACGGCGCAGGAAATTCCCGCCGCGATTTTCACAGAGTCGTATCTGTCCTTTATCGGCCTTGGCGTCGCTCTGCCGATGCCGTCCCTCGGCTCGCTCGCGAACGCGGCCCGTTCAGGCATGCAGTCCTATCCGTGGAAGCTGGTATTCCCTGCGGTGGCTATCATCCTGATCGTTCTGGCGTTCAACCTGATCGGCGACGCGATGCGTGACGCATTCGACCCGAAGCTCAAACAGTGATTCAGAAAGGAACCGAAATGGCAGTTACAGAGAAAAACGCAGCGCAGAAAGTAAAAGAGAACGAAGAGGACGCGCTCCTTTCCGTCCGCGATTTACATACATCCTTCTTCACGGATTCCGGTGAAGTGCAGGCTGTGAACGGTGTTTCCTTCAATCTCAAGAAGGGCAAGATCCTCGGGGTTGTAGGTGAGTCCGGCTCCGGTAAATCCGTCACGGCATATTCGATCATGCAGATTCTTGCGGAGACCGGCAAGGTCGTTAAGGGCGAGATTTTATACAAGGGTGAGAACATCCTGAACTACTCTAAAAAGCAGATGCAGGATTTCCGCGGTGACAAATGCTCGATCATCTTTCAGGATCCCATGACGTCGCTTAATCCTACGTTTACGGTAGGCTGGCAGCTGCGCGAGGCACTGCAGCTTCACACCAAATACAAGTCAAGATCCGCCGCGAACAAGAGAGCGATCGAGCTGCTCGAGATGGTCGGCGTCAATGAGCCGGAAAGCCGGATCAAGCAGTATCCGTTCGAGCTCTCCGGCGGCATGCGGCAGCGTGTCATGATCGCGATGGCGCTTGCCTGCGAGCCGGATATCCTGATCGCGGACGAACCGACAACTGCGCTCGACGTTACAATTCAGGCGCAGATCCTCGAGCTGATGAAAGATCTGCAGAAACAGCTCGGCATGGCGATCATTCTTGTTACGCACGACCTCGGTGTCATCGCGTCCATGTGCGACGAGATCATTGTCATGTACGGCGGCCGTGTCTGCGAGAGAGGAACCGCGGACGACATCTTCTACAGACCCTGTCATGAGTACACCAAGGGCCTTTTGAGATCGATTCCGAATGTCAATAACATGAAGGAGAAGCTGATCCCGATCGGAGGCACGCCGATCAATATGCTGGCGATGCCGAAAGGATGCGCGTTCTGCCCCAGATGCGAGAATGCCATGAAGATCTGCCTTGATGAAAAGCCCGATGAGATGCAGATGCCGGACGGACATTACGCGGCATGCTGGCTGAATGTGAAAAAGGCTTATGAAGAAGAAAAGGCGGCGGAAGCTGCCGGAACCCGGGAGGCAGACGCGTAATGGCACAGAACACAAAGAAGAACAGCGAATACCTCGTAGAGGTTCATGACTTAAAAGAGTATTTTCCGGTCAAAACAGGCTTGTTTACATCCGTACCGCTCAAAGCGGTTGACGGCGTGTCCTTTAACATCAAACCCGGCGAGACGCTGGGACTGGTAGGAGAGTCCGGCTGCGGCAAAACAACGGTCGGCCGTACACTCCTTCGCCTTTACAAGCCGACCGGCGGCGAGTTTTATTTTAACGGAGAGCTGGTAACAGACAAGAATATCCACAGACTCCGCAAGGAAATGCAGATGGTGTTTCAGGACCCGTATTCGTCTCTGAACCCCAGAATGACGGTGGAAGACATTATCGGAGAGCCTCTTGATATCCATCATCTGTATGCCAACAAGAAAGAGCGGCATGACAAGATCATGGATCTGATGCAGCTTGTCGGCCTCAACGCGGAGCACGCGACCAGATACGCGCATGAATTCTCCGGCGGACAGAGACAGAGAATCGGTATCGCAAGAGCGCTTGCGGTTGATCCCAAATTCATTGTCTGTGATGAACCGGTTTCCGCCCTGGACGTATCGATTCAGGCGCAGGTCATCAACATGTTCGAGGAGCTGCAGGAAAAGCTCGGCGTTGCGTACCTGTTCATCGCGCACGACCTTCTGGTTGTACATCATATATCCCAGAGGATTGCCGTTATGTATCTCGGAAAGCTTGTCGAGATCGCGGACGCGGACGAGCTGAACAGCAATCCGATTCATCCGTACACGCTTTCCCTCCTGTCCGCGGTTCCGATTCCGGACCCGAAGACGGCAAGAGAGTCAAAGCGTATCGTGCTGGAAGGCGATGTTCCTTCTCCGCTGCACATGCCTTCGGGCTGCCCGTTCCGCACAAGATGCCGCTATGCGACCGAACAGTGCGCACGGGAGATGCCGGCTCTGACCGACAGAGGAAACGGCCATATGGTTGCCTGCTGGAACAAGTAAGCATACAGCTGTTGCATGTGAAGTTCCGGAAACGTATAATTGGATACAATAATGTTCTTATCTTTGGTGATGGCGGACTGTATGGCCCGATATCATAAACTGCGGTAAAATCACCGCGGAAAATAATAATCTCTAAGGAGGAGAATTATGAAAAAGAAAGCATTAGCTATCGTCCTTGCTTCCACTATGGTTGCAGGCGTTGTAGCTGGCTGCGGCAGTGCTGCTTCGGCACCTGCTTCTGCTCCGGCTGCTTCGACTGAAGCCGCGGCAGCATCGACAGAAGCGGCAGCTGCGACAACCGAAGCGGCTGCATCGGATGACGACTGGGCGTCGAAGATCAAGTTCACAGCTTCTTCCTACATTGAGGCGGCTCCGGACTGGTCCGAGTATGACAAGCTCATCAGTGAAATCCGTACAGACACAGATCTGGAAGACCGTGAAGCGAAGATGCATCAGGCCGAGGATATGCTGATGGCAACCGGCGCTGTTCTTCCGATCTACTACTACAATGACCTGTATCTTGAGAAGGAAGGCTTCTCCGGAGACTTCGCTACCGTATTCGGTACAAAGTACTTCATGTACACCAAGAAGGACGGCAAGGCAGTCGACAAGATGCACATCAACCTCGCTTCCGAGCCGGATCACCTTGATCCCGCACTGAACAGCTCGGTTGACGGCGCTGCTCTTGCTGCAAACTCCTTCGTCGGTCTGTATACATATGATGCTGACGGCAAGGTCGTTCCCGCTCTTGCAGACGGCGATCCGGAAATCTCCGATGACAACCTGACCTACACTGTCAAGATGAAGAAGGATCTGAAGTGGTCCGACGGTTCCACTCTGAACGCGAACGATATCATCTATTCCTGGCAGAGAGCGGCAGATCCGAAGACAGCTTCCGACTACGCTTATCTGTTTGATGTATTCGCAAAGAATGATGACGGCACACCGGTCTGCTCTGCACCCGATGACAACACGGTTACCTTCACGCTTACCGCTCCCTGCCCTTACATCATGAGCCTTCTTGCGTTCCCGGTATTCATGCCTGTTCAGAAGGCTGCTGTTGAAGCTGCTGATCCGGACGGAAGCAACCCCGGCGCATGGGCATCCGAAGCCGGCTTCGTATCCAACGGCGCTTATACCTTAAAGTCCTGGAAGCACAACGAGTCCATGGTTTATGTCAAGAACCCGAACTTCTATGATGCTGACAATGTAAGCGTTGACGAGCTTGACTTCATGCTTTCCGCTGATGATACAGCGATCCTTGCCGCATATCAGTCCGGCGACCTTGACTACGCGGATACCGTTCCGAACGGCGAAATCCAGAACCTCAAGGATAAGCCCGATTTCCACGTTATCCCGAACATGGGCACATACTATGTCGGCTTCAACGTAAACTCCAAGATGTTCGACGGCAAGACTGTTGATCAGGCGAATGCGATGAGAAGAGCAATCTCTCTGCTGATTGACCGCCAGTACATCATCGACACAATCGGCCAGACAGAGCAGCAGGCTGCGACATCCTTCATCCCTGCAGGCATGTCTGACGGCCATGGCGGCGTATTCAAGGAAAACGACAGTGATTATACATTCCCTGTAGATGACGGATACTATAAGGATCTGTCCGCAGATCAGGAAGGCAATACAGCTAAGGCAATCGAGCTGCTTAAGAGCGCAGGCTTCAAGTTCGACGACAACAACCAGCTGTCCGCTGACACACCTCTGCACATCAACTACCTTACGAACCAGGGTACCGGCCACGAAGGCATCGCGCAGGCAATTCAGCAGGATCTGTCCGCTGTAGGCATCACAATGGATATCTCCGTTGAGGACTGGCAGACATTCCTGAACGACCGTAAACAGGGTAACTTCGACGTTGCCCGTGAAGGCTGGCTTGCCGATTACGATGATCCGATCAACATGCTTGAGATGTGGACATCCGATTCCGGCAACAACGACTGCCAGTTTGGTGTTGATCCTTCTGCAAAGAAGTGATCCCGTTCATAAACTTTCTTTTCGGATCCGCGGTTTCCGCCGCAGTCTGAACATGGAAAGGACCTGTGAGCTTTCGGGCTTGCGGGTCTTTTCTTTCGGCTTTCATGTTTTTTCTTTTCTTTAGCACGTTAACGTGTTATGATGTCTATTATTAACGGACACGTGTTCACTAATGACGGACAGGCAGATAGTAATTGTCCGCAGCACGGTAACAGCGTATCCATGAGACATAATTCTTATGAAGAGGGAATAACATGAAAATCACTCAATTTTTCAAAACAGCAGCGGTTAAATACAACAGCGTCAGCCTGATCGCGAGAATCGTCTGAGGACTGATTATCGGTCTGCTCCTCGGACTGCTCGTCCCCGGCGCCGCTTTTATCGGCGCTTTCGGCGATCTGTTCGTCGGCGCGCTCAAGGCGATTGCACCTGTTCTCGTTTTTGTGCTGGTCATGAGCGCACTTGCGCAGGGACAGAGCCGCCTGGACAAACGGTTCGGTCTTGTCATCTGGCTGTACATGCTGACAACCTTCCTCGCGTCCTTGATCGCGGTCATCGCAAGCTTTGTATTTCCGATTTCTATCCGGCTTGCCTCGTCCGCACAGGCAGACACGATCCCGCAGGGAATCGGTGAAGTCATGCATAATCTCCTGATGAACTGCGTCGCGAATCCGGTGCAGTCGCTTACGAACGCGAACTACATTGGCATCCTGTTCTGGGCAGTTCTGCTTGGCTTTGCGATGAAGCGCTTCGGCTCTGACAATACCAAGAGATTCCTTTCGGATGCGGCCGATGCCGTTTCCCAGTGTGTCCGCTGGATTATCAATCTGGCGCCGTTTGGCATCATGGGACTTGTTTTTACGAACGTATCTACAAACGGTCTTTCGATCTTCAAAGATTACGGCCAGCTCCTTCTGCTGCTTGTCGGAACAATGCTTTCGGTCGCGCTGATTGTCGATCCTTTCGTCGCTTTCCTGACGCTGAAGAAGAATCCCTATCCGCTTGTCTGGCGCTGCCTGAAAAACTCGGGTGTGACCGCATTCTTCACAAGAAGCTCGGCAGCCAATATCCCGGTAAACATGGCAACCTGTGAAAAGCTCGGCCTTGATAAGGATTTTTATTCGGTCTCGATCCCGCTTGGCTCTACGATCAACATGGACGGCGCTGCGGTTACAATCGCGATTATGACGCTCGCCTGTGCGCACACAATGGGCGTCGCTGTGGACTTTCCTTCGGCGCTGATCCTTTCGCTTCTTTCAACGCTCGCCGCGTGCGGCGCTTCGGGCGTTGCGGGCGGCTCGCTCCTTCTGATTCCGATGGCCTGCTCGATGTTCGGCATCTCAAATGATATCGCGATGCAGGTCGTAGGCGTCGGCTTCATTATCGGCGTCGTGCAGGATTCCGTTGAAACCTGCCTTAATTCCGCCGGCGATGTTATGTTCACGGCAATCGCCGAATACCGGAAGTGGCAGCTTGAGGGCAAGGACCTTCCTTACTTCCTTGGCGGCAGCAAAAAGGTGGATATCTGAGCAAATCTTGTTATTCGTCCGCTTTTCGCTTACAATAAATAAGACCTTTGGAGATCAGCAGATATCAATAAGGAAGGAAACGATATGACAGATATCGAGAAGCATCTTCGGGAAACTTCATATCCGGGCAGAGGCATCCTGATCGGCAGAACGGCGGATGGAGGAAAAGCCGTCACGGCGTATTTTATCATGGGCCGCAGCGCGAACAGCCGCAACCGTGTCTTTGTCGAAGACGGAGAGGGCATCCGCACGAAGGCATTTGATCCGTCGAAGCTCGAGGATCCGAGCCTGATTATTTACGCGCCGGTGCGTGTGCTTGGCAACAAGACAATCGTCACAAACGGCGATCAGACAGATACGATCTACGAAGGACTGGACAGGCAGATGACATTTGAACAGAGCCTTCGGAGCCGTACATTTGAGCCGGATGCGCCGAACTACACACCACGGATCTCGGGTGTTCTGCATGTGGAGAACGGAGCGTACAATTACGCGCTCTCGATCTTAAAGAGCGATCACGGAGATCCGTCTTCGGTTCTGCGTTACACTTTCGCGTATGAGGCGCCGCTTTGCGGAACCGGTCACTTTATCAGCACCTATCAGGGAGACGGAACTCCGCTGCCGTCCTTTGAGGGAGAGCCGCTGCGCGTCTTCCTTTCCGATGACTTCACGAAGGATATCGATACGTTTACCGGAAGAATCTGGGAGGCGCTGAACGCCGACAATAAGGTATCCTTGTTTACCAGATTCATCGATATACAGACCGGTACATATGAATCCAGAATTGTCAATAAGAATCAGTGACGGAGGAAGATAATGAACGAACTCGAACTTAAATACGGGTGCAATCCGAACCAGAAGCCGGCAAGAGTTTTCATGGAGGACGGTTCTGATCTGCCGGTTACTGTTTTGAACGGAAGACCGGGGTACATTAATCTTCTGGATGCGTTAAACGGCTGGCAGCTGGTCAGCGAGCTGAAGCGGGCGACCGGCATGCCGGCGGCCACCTCGTTCAAGCATGTCAGCCCCGCGGGTGCCGCAATCGGACTCCCGCTTTCGGATGTGGAGGCGAAGATTTACTGGGTTGCAGACATGGGAGAGCTCTCACCGATCGCCTGCGCGTACGCAAGAGCGAGAGGCGCCGACAGAATGTCGTCCTTCGGCGATTTTGTCTCTCTTTCCGATCCCTGCGATCTCGATACCGCGAAATTAATTCACAGAGAGGTTTCGGACGGTGTCATTGCCCCCGGTTACACGGATGAGGCGCTGGAGCTGTTAAAGACCAAGAAGAAGGGGAATTACTGCGTGCTGCAGATGGACCCTTCCTATGTTCCCGCGCAGATCGAGCATAAACAGGTCTTCGGCATTACTTTCGAACAGGGAAGAAACAACGCGGTCATTGACGCTTCCATGTTCTCAAACATTGTAACGAAGAACAGGAATCTGCCGAAGGACAAGCTCGACGATATGGCAATTGCGATGATTACGCTCAAGTATACCCAGTCGAACTCGGTCTGCTATGTCAAAGGCGGGCAGGCGATCGGCATCGGCGCCGGCCAGCAGTCGAGAATTCACTGTACCAGACTTGCCGGCAGTAAGGCGGACAACTGGTGGCTTCGCCAGTCGCCGCAGGTACTGAACCTTCCGTTCCGCAGCGATATCAAGCGGGTGGATAAGGACAACGCGATTGATCTGTACATCGGCGATGAGTATGAGGATGTGCTCGCGGACGGCAGATGGCAGGCTGTGTTTACCGAAAAGCCGCCTGTTTTTACAAAGGAAGAGAAGAGGGCATGGATCAGCAGGAACACCGATGTGGTTCTTGGTTCGGACGCTTTCTTCCCGTTTGGAGACAATATCGAGCGGGCGTTCCGCTCCGGCGTGAAATATGTCGCGGAGCCGGGCGGATCCGTGCGTGATGACAACGTAATCGCAGCGGCTGACAGCCATGACATGGTGATGTGCTTTACCGGACTGCGTCTGTTCCATCACTGAAACAGAAAGGATTTTTTATTTATGCGAATTGGTACGGGCTATGATGTACACAGGCTCGTGGAAGGCCGCCGGTGCATCATCGGCGGTGTGGACATCCCGTTCGAAAAGGGTCTTGACGGCCATTCGGACGCGGATGTTCTTCTGCATGCGATCATGGACGCGCTTTTAGGGGCGGCTGCGCTTGGAGATATCGGGAAATGGTTTCCTGATACGGACCCTGCATGGGAGGGCGCGGATTCCGTAAAGCTTCTTCAGAGTGTCGGCGATATTCTTGCGGAGCACCACTATCTGATTGAGAACATTGACGCCACTGTAATTGCCCAGGCACCGAAACTTCGTCCGTATATAGATACCATGCGCGCGAACATCGCGGAGGCGCTGGGGATCGAAACGGATCAGGTGAGCGTCAAGGCAACGACCGAGGAACATCTCGGTTTCACAGGCAAGGGAGAGGGAATTTCCGCACAGGCGGCAGCTCTTCTTACAAGTCCGAGAGACCTTGCCGCCATGTCTTTTGAGGAAGCGCAGAGCAGCCGCGAGGGCTGTGCGTCATCCTGCGCGGCCGCCGGGTCCGGCGGCTGTCCGTCCTGTCCGCTCAGACAATCGTCTAAGAGTTAGGGCAGGAGGAGTATCATGGGATTTTTCAAAACCGTTCAGGAAGAAATAAAGATTATCAAGGACAGGGATCCGGCAATGCATTCCGACTGGGAAGTACTGCTGTATCCCAGTTTTCACGCGATATTATCTTACAGAAGAGCGCATAAGCAGTATCTGAAGGGCCATTTTTTCCGCGCCCGCTGGATTTCACAGAGGGCCGCGAGAAAAACCGGAATCGAAATTCACCCCGGAGCGACGATCGGCAAGGGATTTTTCATTGACCATGGGACAGGGGTTGTCATTGGAGAAACAGCGATTATCGGAGATAACGTTACGCTTTATCAGGGAGTTACGCTTGGCGGAACCGGCAAGGAACAGGGAAAGCGCCATCCGACGATCGGCAACAATGTTATGATCGGCTCCGGTGCCAAGGTCCTCGGCTCCTTTAAAGTCGGTGACAACTGCAAGATTGCCGCGGGCTCTGTTGTTTTGCAGGAAATACCGCCCAACTGCACAGTGGTCGGCGTACCGGCGCGCGTCGTCAAGATGATACGCCCGGGACAGGGAGACAACGATCTCGATCAGATTCATTTTCCGGATCCCGTGCAGATTGACATTGAGTGCCTTAACCGCGGACAGTCGGCGCTGACCAATCAGCTTCTGGATATTCAGGATTCGATCCGTGAGTCCAGGGCACTCGTGCGCAGGGCTTTAAACGAAAAGGAAGAACTGGAAAAAAAGCTTTCGGAAGCCGAAAAGGAGCTGCTCGAAGAACGGCGGCTTCTGGAAATCCAGAGGAAGCGTTCAGACGATCTCGAAAAGCTGGTCCGGATGGAGTTCGGAGACGAGAAGGCCAGGCAGACGATGCGGAAGACCCGGCAGGAAAACGCGAATATTTCTCTGACGGACAGCGCACTGTAAGAAAGGTGACAGGATAAAATGCGGATTTATAATACCGAGACAAAAACACTGGAAGAGTTCAAGCCGATTACGCCGGGCAAGGTCAGCATGTATGTCTGCGGTCCTACGGTTTACAACCTGATTCATATCGGCAACGCGAGACCGATGATCGTGTTCGACACGGTGCGCCGTTACTTCGAGTATAAAGGGTACGAAGTGAACTACGTATCGAACTTCACCGACGTAGACGACAAAATCATTAAAAAGGCAAATGAGGAAGGCGTGGACGCTTCGGTCATTTCCGAGCGTTACATTAAGGAATGCAAAAAGGATATGGCCGACCTGAACGTCCGCCCCGCGACGACGCATCCGCAGGCGACGAAAGAAATTCAGGGCATGATCGATATGATCAGCACGCTGATCGACAAAGGCTATGCCTATGTCGTGGATGACGGCACAGTCTATTTTGCCGTGGATAAGGACCCGAATTACGGCGAGCTTTCCCATAAGAATCTGGACGATCTGCAGAGCGGATTCCGCAGCATCGCGGTCAGCGGCGAGGATCAGAAGAGAAGTCCTCTGGACTTTGTGCTCTGGAAACCGAAGAAAGAGGGAGAGCCGTACTGGGATTCCCCGTGGTGCCAGGGGCGTCCGGGCTGGCATATCGAATGCTCGGTCATGTCCAGAAAGTATCTGGGAGAGACGATTGACATCCACGCGGGCGGAGAGGACCTGATCTTCCCGCACCATGAGAATGAGATCGCACAGTCGGAGTGCGCGAACGGGAAGCCGTTTGTGCATTACTGGATGCACAATGCTTTTCTGAACATTGACAATCACAAGATGTCGAAGTCTCTTGGCAACTTCAAAACAGTCCGCGACGTGGACGCCGTCTATGACCCGCAGGTGCTGCGCTTCCTGATGCTGTCCGCACATTACAGAAGCCCGCTCAATTATTCGGTGGAGCTGATGGACGCCGCGAAGACTTCCTATGAGCGTCTTGTCAACTGCTGCAGGAATCTGGACTATAACATCGAAAATGCGGCGGACAAAGAGATCAGTGAAGAGGAAAAGAAGCTTCTGGAGCAGGCACATCAGTACCGCCTGCAGTTCGAGAAAGTCATGGATGACGACTTCAATACCGCGGACGCGATCTCGGCGCTCTTTGATCTGATGCGGTTCATCAATACCAATTCGGGAACAGAGAATTCGAAGACGTATCTTGCGTCACTCCGGAAGGAATTCACAGAGCTTTCGGATGTGCTGGGGCTTATTGTGGACAGAAAGCCGGAGGCTTCGGATGACGAGACGGCTTATATTGAGGAGAAGATAAAAGAACGGCAGGAAGCCAGAAAAGCGCGTGATTTCAAGAAAGCGGACGCGATCCGGGATGAACTCAAAGCGAAGGGAATCCTTCTCGAAGATACAAAAGAGGGCGTTAAATGGACAAAAGCCTGATGGCGAAGATACGCGCGGAATTCGATGAGAAGGAGCCGGATCTGCGGACATATTCCCCGCTCGCGCTCGCATTTCTGGGAGATGCGGTCTATTCGCTGATCGCAAGATCACTTGTCATCTCGAAAGGAAACCGACAGGCTGCGAAGCTTCATGAAGCTGCGAAGAAATACTGCTGTGCGGCCGGACAGGCGGCGGTCGGCGACGCGATTGCGGAGCTTCTTACGCCGGAGGAAGCAAGAATCTACAAACGCGGCCGAAACTCCAGCCCGTATCATCACGCGAAGCATGCGACTATGGAAGTCTATCTGAAAGCGACCGCTTTGGAAACACTCTGCGGCTACCTGTACCTTGAGGGAAATGAGGAACGGATCCTGTATCTGATCAGAGAAGGCATACGCATCAGCCCGGCGTTTCCGGATGAAACAGGCGGAAGGAAAGAGAATGGAAAAGGAACAATCGGAATTGAACAGACAGGAAACACAGAAGGAAACCAGACAGGTAAAGAAGCCGGAGAGGAAAACGACTGCCGGGAAACCGCAGGCTGCTGAGGGAAAGCGCCATGATGCAAAGCCCCGCAGACGCAGGAACAGTGCTTCCGGGAAGGAAATTCCCGCAGAGACTTTCCGGCTGGACGAGGCAGCGGCCATTGCCGACGGCGAGAGCAGGATCGAAGGCAGAAATGCGGTGACCGAGGCTTTTAAAAGCGGCAGAACGATAGACAGACTCTATGTGCTGGACGGCTGCCAGGACGGACCGGTGCTGACCATCAAAAGGGAAGCCGCAAAGGCGGGCACGCCGATCCGCTATATCAGCAGGGAACGGCTGGACCAGCTCTCGGAAACCGGAAGGCATCAGGGTGTGATCGCGGTCTGCGCGGCATACAGCTACGCGTCCATGGACGATTTGTTTGCAAGAGCGCAGGCCAAGGACGAGGATCCGTTCTTTATCCTTCTGGATAATATCGTTGATCCGCACAATCTCGGCGCGATCATCCGTACAGCGAATGCCGTCGGCGCGCATGGCGTGATTATTCCGAAGGACCGCGCGGTCGGACTGACCGCGACTGTCGCGAAGGCTTCTGCCGGAGCACTGAACTACACGCCGGTCGTCAAGGTTACAAATATGGTGCAGACGATCGAGGCACTCAAGAAGAAAGGCCTCTGGTTCGTGTGCGCGGATATGGACGGGGAGCCGATGACAAGGCTGAATCTGACAGGACCGATCGGTATGATTGTCGGCGCGGAAGGAAGCGGCGTTTCCAGACTTGTGAAGGAGCATTGCGATACGATTGCGTCCATTCCGCTTCGCGGTGAAATCAACTCGCTGAACGCGTCCGTAGCGGCGGGAGTGCTCGCCTACGAGATTCTGCGGCAGCGGCTTTCGATGTAGAGACGGGAGTGTTTTGACGAAGGATGCACTGAAAAACAGCTCCGACGAGGAGCTGATCCGTATCAGCAGGAGCGGTGACGACGAGGATGCGGAACTTGCCGAGGAAGTGCTGATGCGGCGGTATAAAGGGGCCGTGGCAGCCGCGGCAAGAGGCAGATATCTCAACGGAGGTGAAGGGGCGGATCTGATCCAGGAGGGGATGATCGGCCTCTTTGAGGCGTTCCGGAAATTTTCTCCGGATAAGGGGGCATCTTTCCGGACGTTCGCGCTCGCGTGCATTGAAAATCATCTGCGCTCCGCACTTACCGAAGATAATTCCGGAAATCAGCGCCTCATTTCCTTCGCGCAGCCGATGGATGCCGGGTGGAGGGAAGACAGGGATTCGAGCGAAAATCCGCTGCTGGAAATCGGCAGTTATGACTATCAGCCGGAAGAGCAGGCGCTCGGAAACGAAAACGCGCGGCTTTTAGACGAACAGTTCCTGCAGATCCTCAGCGAGAAAGAGCGGGAGGTCTACCGGCTGCTGACCGGCGGACATACGTATCAGGAAATTGCAAGGAAGCTGCATATATCGCCGAAATCCGCGGACAACGCGGTGCAGAGAGTGCGCGGGAAGATCCGGCGGTTTCTGCAAAACGAGGGAGAGTGAACAAAGGGCTGCCGGAAGAGGACCGGAACGGCCATCAGTATATCGTGCGCTATCGGGGGATGGCACGGGGGAATCATGAGAGATACGTTTACGTTTTTATCCGCGGACGGCAGAACGCAGATTCATGCGTTTACAGCTGCACCGGAACAGGGGGAAATCCGGGGAGTTCTGCAGATCACGCATGGCATGGTGGAGTATATAGACCGCTATGAGCCATTTGTGCGGTATCTTCTGGAAAACGGATTTGCAGTGGCCGGCATGGATCTTTTAGGACATGGCGCGTCGGTCCTCTCGAAAGAAGAATGGGGGTATTTCGCGCCGGAAGATCCGGGCGGCGTCCTTGTGGAAGATATGCAGGAACTCAGGACGCTTGCGCAGGAGAAATTCTCCGGCAAGCCGTACTTCATGTTCGGTCACAGCATGGGCTCCTATCTGCTCCGGCGTTATCTTGCTTCTTATGGAGAAGGCTTAAGCGGCGCCATTATCTGCGGCACCGGCTATGTTGACGAGAAGACAACGCGCCTTGGCCTTTTTATTGTCCACGTGATCGCGGCTTTCCGCGGCTGGCATTACAGAAGCCGTTTCATACAGAATCTCTCTTTCGGCAAGTCCTATAAAGCGTTTGATCTGACCGGAAAAAACCCGGAGCGCAGCTGGCTTACGAAAGATACGGAAATTGTCCGCAGGTATTACAGCGATCCGAGGTGCACGTTCCGTTTTACATTAAACGGTTACCGGGGACTGATGGAAACGGTGCAGTTCGATTGCCGGCAGGAGAATGTCAACCGCATACCGTGGCAGCTTCCGGTGCTGATTATTTCCGGAGCAGAGGATCCCGTCGGAGATTTGGGAGAAGGCGTCCGGAAAACAGCGGACATGTTCTCCAAAGCCGGTATCCCGGATCTTACCTGTATCCTGCAGTCCGGAGACCGGCATGAAATCCTGAATGAACTGGACAAAGAGAAGGTCTTTGCCTGCATTCTGGACTGGATGGAGAAACGGCTTATCATGTAAAACAGATGGTACCGGTCGTTTCCTTCCGCTCTCTTTCATAGAAAATCATCTTGCATACTTGTTCTACATGTGTTATAACAAACATATGAAAAATGACCTTTTGGAGCAGCATTGTCAAGTGAGAACCGCATGACTGCTTCTTTTCGGTGCGGTTTTCCGGGCGGCAGGAGGTGATTTCTATGACTACGAAAAAAGATTATTACGAGGTGCTGGGTGTTGCCAGAACGGCTACCCAGGCACAGATTAAATCAGCATACAGAAAGCTCGCGAAGAAATATCATCCGGATGTCAATCCCGGAAATGAAGAGGCGAAGAAGAAATTCGAGGAAATCGGAGAAGCGTACAGCGTCCTTTCCGATCCGCAGAAGAGAAAACAGTACGATCAGTTCGGTTTTGACGGCTTTGACGCGGAAGGCGGCGGAGCAGGCTTTCAGGGCACGCATACCTATAAAAGCCCGGATGGCACAACGTACTATTACAGCAGCTCCGGTTCGCAGGGCATGGGCGATATGTTCGGCGATTTGTTCTCGGATCTGTTCGGCAGACAGAAAGGCCATGGCGGCTTCCGGCAGAGCTTTACAGGCGGTTTCGGCGGAAATGGCTTCGGAGGCCCGCAGGGCTTTAACGGCAGCGGCTTCGGCGGCGGGCAGGGCTTTGACGGCTCGTATTCCGCCGGCGGCGCAGCGGTAAAAGGCACGGATCTTCATACGGACGTCACGATCAGTTTTGACGAGGCAGTCCGCGGCTGCAAGCGGAAGATTTCTCTGCGCGAAGCGGACGGCAGCACGCATACGCTGGAAATTTCGATACCCGCGGGTATCGATGAAGGTCAGTCTGTGCGCATCCGCGGCAAAGGGAATCCCGGCACAGGCACAGGCGCAGCCGGCGATCTTCTGATCCGCGTGCATGTGACTGCGAAAGAAGGTTTTGAGCGCAAGGGGCAGGATATCTATACGAGCGTCCGCGTTCCGTTCATGACGGCGGTACTTGGCGGGAATGCCCGCGTTCCTACGCTGGACGGCATTGTTGAAGTCACGGTGCCGGAAGGCATGCAGCCCGGCCGGAAGCTGCGTCTTCGCGGTAAGGGCATGCCCGCGGCCGGTGGCAAGAGCGCAGGCGACCTGTATGTGGAGATTCAGATCCGGGTTCCGCAGAATATTTCAGCGGAAGCCAGACAGAAGCTTATGGAGTTTGACCGGCTGACCGGCGGTGAAGGAGAAAGAGCAAGACGCTTCCACACATCAGAATCAGCTTAAGGGATACCGGCCGCCCCTTATAAGAGCGGCCGGAAGCTGCTGCCGGAGGAAACCGGATAACCCCGTAAAAGCGGGCGGCAGCGCGCCGCAGGAGGACAATGGAGCAGAGAATTTCTATCAGGCATAAGTTTGCCGCCTATGTGTCCAAAGATATTTTCGGCATGATCGGTATCTCAGCCTATGTGCTGGCGGATACCTTTTTTATCGCGCTCGCGGAAGGCGCGGACGGCATCGCGGCACTTAATCTGGTCCTGCCGGTATACGGCCTGATTTACGCGGTCGGAGCGGTGATCGGCGCAGGCGCGGCAACACGCTTTGCAATTGACCGGGTGAGAAGGAAAGAGTCCGAAGGTTATCTTAGCGAAGCCGTGGAATGGATTCTGATCGCTTCGGTTCCTTTCATTCTGATCGGTGCGTTTTTGCCGGAGAGGCTCCTGATCCTGCTTGGCGCGACGGGAAATGTCATTGCGGCGGGAACCGATTATTCAAGAATCTTCCTTTTGTTCACGCCGCTTTTCATGCTGAACTACGCGGCGACCTCTTTTACAAGAAACGATGCGGACCCGACACTCAGCATGGCGGCGACGATCGCAAGCAGCCTGTTCAACATCGCGGGTGACTATGTTCTGATGTTTCCGCTGCATCTGGGGATGAGCGGTGCGGCACTTGCGACAGCACTGTCCCCGCTTCTTTCGATCTCCATCTGCATGGCGCATCTGAAAAAGCCCGGAAATACGCTCGTACTCCGAAAATGCGCGTTATCCGTGCGGCGGCTTCTTTCGTTCTGCCGTATCGGCGTTTCCGCCTTTGTCGCGGAGATTTCGGGGGGCTTCACGACGCTGATTTTTAATTTCCTGATTCTTGGTATCGCTGGCAATACCGGCGTAGCGGCTTACGGCGTTGTAGCAAACACTGCAATCGTTGCAAATTCGGTTTTTAACGGCATTTCTCAGGGCGCGCAGCCGTTGCTATCTGACAGCTGCGCGCGGGGACAAAACAAAGAGACCGGCAGGATTCTGCGAATGGCTGTTCTGACTGCATTGTTTTTCGCAGTCGTGATCAGCGTTTTCATGCTTGCTGACGCGCCGGCAGTCAGCGGAGTATTTAACACAGAGGGTGATAGTGCGCTTTCAGCGATCGCGGTTCCGGGACTTCGTATATATTTCGCCGGGTATGTTTTCGCAGGCTTCAACATCGTCTGCATGGGGTATTTTGCGGCTACGGACAGAGGAAGAGAGGCTTTTATCACATCAATTCTGCGCGGCTTTGTCATCATCAGCCTGATGGCTTACACACTTTCAAAAGTCCTTGGCATGAACGGAATCTGGCTCTCGTTTCCTGTCGCGGAAGCACTGTTATCTGCTATTATTATATTGATGATAAGGAGAAACCACAGGCAGCTGAAACGCAGATGAATCCGGGAGGCGCAGTATGGTTATTATCTATGAATCCCGCGGAACAGCGAGAGAATGGAAAATGATCCGGAAAGCCCTGAAAGAAGCCGGCATCCGTAAAGTGAAGACGAGTGTCTGGCTTGATGAAGTTACGGGAGGACTTTTAAATGACCCGCGCGATTTCAAGGGACATGGAGCCCCGGATCGCAGGGTTTATACGATCCGTGTGGAAGCCTCCGATGAAGATATCGCGGCGGCTATCGTGCGCAGGGTCGCGCCGGACTACAAGCCGTACAAACGGCGCATGGATCCGGACGGTGCGGGGAGGCAGGAGGCATCTGCAAGGAAGAAAAAGAACCGCACTTATCTGATTTTTACGCTGATTCTGTTTCTGGCTGTGTGCGCTGCCAGCGTCGCGTATTTCGTACTGTACGGAAGATATGAGGCGCACAAGGACAGTCTGCGCAAGTATCACTTCAAAACAAGCGAGATCGCAAACTTCGACGAAGTCGATGAGAAGTGTAAGGAAACACAGTACAAAGACTTCACGGACGCGTTTCGAAAGGGAACGGTAAAGCGTGTCTACGCGGAATTTTCCGGCAGCGAAGATGCGGATGCAATGTACTATACCGTATCGGGGAAGAAAGTCCTGTATCTGACACAGAACCCGGATTCCGAAGGCTTTAAGGAAAAACTTCTGAACGCGGGGGTTCTCGTATATCCGAAAGCAGATGTTTTTAATTTCGAGCAGGACAAGATCAATACCGCGCCGAAGAAAAAGAGCATGGTCAATACTGCTTCCATTATACTGGACATTGTCATGCTCGGCGGCCTTGCCGTTTTCATGATTCTGATCATGCGAAGTATTTCCGGCAAGACAGGCCTTCGCGGTGAGAGCGGGCGGCAGGACGATACGCCACAGGCTGCGAAAAAGACCTTCGATGACATCGGGGGGCTCCAGCCCTTGAAGGAGGATCTGCGGACGGTTGTGGATTTTTTAAGCGAGCCACGCAAGTACGAGGAGGCCGGCGCGGATCTGCCCAAAGGCATTCTTCTTGTGGGACCGCCCGGAACCGGCAAAACATTGATTGCGCAGGTTATGGCCAACGAGGCACATGTCGGCTTTATCTATGCGAACGCTTCCGATTTTGTCGAGAAATATGTCGGCGTCGGAGCGTCCAGAATCCGTGACATGTTCCGGAAGGCGAGGAAAAAGGCACCCTGCATTGTTTTTATCGATGAAGTGGATACGCTCTGCGTCAAACGCGGAAACGACATGAATTCCGAGGACCGCAAGGCGCTTACCGCACTGCTTACCGAGATGGACGGCTTCCGCAAAGATGAAAACATTCTGGTGATCGGCGCGACCAACCGGATTGAGGATATCGATACGGCGGCGCTTCGTCCCGGCAGGTTTACAGACATTTATACGGTGCCGCTCCCGGAGACAACGAAGGAGCGCATGGAAATCATCGATATCTACATGAAAGGCAAGAAATTTGCGGATGATTTCAGACGCCAGGATTTTGCGCGCGAGATGATGGGGCGAAGTCCCGCGGAAATCAAGGATATCCTGAATGAAGCGGCGATTATCAGTGTGCAGAAACGGCTTGGCAGTATTGACCGCGCCTGCGTCGAAGAAGCCGTGTACAAACGGCTGATGCACGGACATCAAAGGGACAACGCGGAGACTGATCCGGACGATCTCCGGATGATCGCGTATCATGAGTCAGGACATGTACTGATCGCGCGGCTGACCGGAGCGAGAGTCAGCAAAGTGACGATAATTCCATCGACCAATGGTGCGGGCGGTGTCACTTTCATCGATCCGCCGCAGAGAAAGCTTTACACCAAGAAAATGATGGAGAACGAAGTCATGCAGCTGTACGCGGGCAAAGTTTCCGAATATCTCGTCAGCGGCAGAGACTGGGACAAGACGACGCAGGGGTGTTCGAATGACATCGAAAAGGCAACGTATATCCTCAAGGACATGGTTGATGCCTATGGCATGTCGGACAACGCTCTTGTGAATATGAATATTCTCAATCAGAAGACCGGTGAAAAATCCGCGGAATACATCGTAGAACTTTCCGCGAAGCTTCGGGATCAGACCGTGCGCCTGATGGAGTCGCACAAGGCGCAGCTCGACGCGCTCGCGCGGGAACTTTTAAAATCAGAAACGCTGTACGAGGAACAGATTGACAGCATTATTTTCACAAAGGAGAGCGAACCGGCTGAATTATCATAAACAGACTTTAATAAAATTTATGGCACAAGATGTGATTTTTGCTGTAAAATGGTGTCAGAAAGTAGAAATACAGTATCTGATGAGTCAGACAATTACGCGCGGATCATCAGGACAGAAGCGAAGATCAGCTGGATTTACAGTGGAAAACATGACTTACCATGAATTAATCATTGAAGCAAGACGAATATTTGACAAGGCAGACGCATCCTGCATCAAGGAGCATGTCGCCGTGCAGTTTGACGTTACAGGATACGCGGCCGGAACTTTCTATCTCGAAATAAAGGACGGTAAAATTCATATTGAACCGTATCCGTACTATGATCATGATGCGAGAATTCTTGCATCGGCGGAGGCTATTCTGGATATGCTCGGCGGAAAGGCGAGACTGTGCGATGAGGTGCAGTACGGCCGTGCCAGAATCAGCGGGAATATCGGAAAGGTTACCAGACTGCATGATATCCGGCTGCGGGAGAGAGTGCGCTGATAAGGTTATAACAGGAAATAAATGGTGAAAAAGGACCCGGACTCCTGTGAGAGCAGGAATCCGGGTCCTCTGTTCAGCTGGCAACGGGAATCGGACCCGTGACCTCCGCACTACCAATGCGACGCTCTACCGACTGAGCCATGCCAGCATACATGCGCATCTTTTCTTTCAGACGCAAGTTGTATTTTACCATAGGGGAAACATCATTGCAAGTAAAAAGTGCCGGAGAAACGGAGCCCGTTTCTCCGGCACTTTACTGACTGGCTTAAATATCTCTATGTATCGCTGAATAAATAACCCATCCGCAGAAGGCAATGATTGCAGCCACTGCGAAAATAACTCCCATGTTCATATTGCCCTCCTTTCAAAAAGAAATCTGATAATGATAATATAATACAACATTTATCAAAAAGAAATGTACCGAATAGACAAAAAAACGGAAGAAATTTGTGCATGAATTGCCTCTTGCGGGGACTGGCGGGAGAAGTTACAGTATTTGCATCACCCGGCAGCCTTCTTGCCGGAATCTGCCGGCAGCTCTTTGCCGGCGCAGTAACCGCATTTCTGCAGTCGGATCTATATCACATCTATCACATCGGAGGAAGATCATGTCGCTAGGTAATTTATTACACTTTTTCAGGGACGCCAATCAGGAAGAAGAACAGGAAAAGGATGAACAGACCTTTTACGCAGGTCAGCAGCCGCTTGTCGCAAAGGCTCCGCAGGATTCCGCTTCCCGCGCTTACTTGTTCCGAACGGCTGCCCTGATGATCGTCGGTATAGCTGCAGCCGCAGCGCTTTTCTTTGTCATTCTGCGCGGTGACGCGGCGCAGCGCAGCTTTGCCGCGGAGAGTGACAGGAAGCTTGAGGAGAAGCTTACGGTGATTGAGAAGAGTATCAGCTCGCTCCAGAACGGGCGTGTTCAAAGCGGGGACGCGCCTTCGAAGGACGCGGAACAATACAAAAAAGTGACAGCCGCTGTGTCTTCGATGAAGCAGAATCTTGATTCATTCCGCCAGGGAAGCAGTAACACGAACGAGGAGCTCTCGCAGAGCCTCGACAGTGTCATTCAGGGATTGGATACGCTGCAGAAAGAAATGAAGGAAGCGGGGAAGAAATCTGCGGAGGAAGCGGACAAGGCGGCGAGGGAAGAAGAAAACCGCAGAAAGACACTGGAGCAGAGAACCCTAGAGACTGAAAAAAAGCTGGACCGGACAGCAGAAGACATCCGAAATCAGATCCGGGTTATTCTTGCGGAAGCGAAGGACAGTGAAAGCGGAGAAATGGAAGAACTGAAAAAGGCCCTTGCCCGAACGGATGAAGAACTCGGCAGTCTGATGAAAGGGCAGCGCAGCGAACTTGAAGCCGCCATACAGAAAACGCAGGACGGAATCGCACGAACGCAGAAGAATATCGCGGAAACGGGCCAGCGGATGGAAAAGCTTGCGGCGGACAGCGCGCAGGAGGCAGGTACACGGCAGGCAGAGCTTTCACAAGGCCAGCAGGCAATTTCCCGGCAGCAGCAGAACAGTCTGGAAAAACAGGAGTCGATCATAGAAAGGCAGCAGGAGATGGCGCAGCTGCAGGCTGCAATCTTTGATTCGCAGGACGCGTTCGGTAAGTCACAGGAGCAGCTGCAGAGCACGGCGGCACAGATTCTGGATCTTTCCGGGGCACTCCTCGATAAGCAGTCCGGTATCCTGTCATCGCAGGGAACCATGGAACAGTCGCAGGAAGCTCTCAGATTGTCGCAGGAAGCACTCAGGTCGGCGCAGGATGCGCTTACAAGCCGTCAGACAGAGCTTGCGCAGTCACAGCAGCGCATCGAGGAGAATCAGAATGCGTTGATGAAACAGATGGAGGACCTGTACGCTGCTGTTGAATTTCTTTTGAAAAAAGAGACAGGAGATAAGGAGCAGAATCTCCGCGAAGAGGAAGAGCCGCCGCAGAAGCCGGAAGAATCGGATGAGCAGCAAAAGCCTGAGACAGATGCGTCCGAAAAAGTGTCTTCCTCCGAGGAAAGGATTGGAAATCAATAGATTGCTTCCCGGTGAAAGGCATAAGAAAAGCCGGAGCAGACAGCCCCGGCTATACGGATTTTCCTTAATATGTTATTGATGCCGGACACGCGCTTCCTGTGCGTGCCCTGTCAGCGGGCGACTGTCCCGGGCTTCCGGGATATCGTTTCCGCGCTGCCGAAGATTTTCTGCCGGAACGGAAGAAGCGCTCCAAGCAGTACTTCGCCGAAGAGATAGCAGGAAATAACTTCTCCTGCGCCGACGGTTGCCATCAGAAACCAGAGTGCTCCCGGAATGTGGTAAGCATAACGCAGTACAAGCGGAACGATAATCATGTTTGCTGCAATCGGAGGGATTGGTGCGAGCCAGCGGTTCTTGCGAAGCGCGTAGGTACCGAGCGCACCAAGGAGAGTTGCGAAGGTTCCGAAAATGATATCGGGCAGCGCGCAGCCTGTCAGTATGTTCGAAAGAAGGCAGCCGATGACGACGCCCGGAACAGCGGCAGGTGTGAAGTAGGGTAAAATCGTTAGAACTTCGGAAAAACGGACCTGAATTGCGCCGCTTGCGAGATTGAAGCTTGCCGCAAGCATTGTGAGAATAACGTAGACAGCCGCAATGACGGCCGCGTGGACCAGATACAGAATTTTATTGTGGTTCATTAGAAAATTGCTCCTTTAGTTATTAATGAGTGGGAAGGAAGATGGTGCTCTAACACTCTTATTACAGTGACGGAAAATCCGCGTCAGTGGATATCATAGCGCGGATCTTGTGTTTTGTCCATGTTTCGCGTTTGGGATAATTGGAATGAATGATCCATCCGGTATGTGAATTTATATTTATTTGAAATGGCTGGCTGCACATAGTGAAAAAATAGTGAAAAAATAGAGTAGATGACAGCCGCTGGATCGGGGCACGGTCAGAACTTACAGATAAAAAATTGGACATTTTAATTATTAGTTTGAGACTTTTCGAATTGAATTTGTCGATAATTTATGATTTTTGCGGATTCTGCATGTGAAAAAGTGGTAAAATCTCATCATGAGCGATGAAAAATTTTCAATCCATTCTATACAACTTCATTTCAAGGGGCAGGAAGGAAGACGTTATTCCTATCAGATGGCTTCGGAATTTCAGGGCGCGTTAATGCAGGCTATCTCTCCTGCATATGCGGACAAGCTTCACGAGAGCGGTACGCATCCATACAGTCAATATCTGCAAGTGAACGGTTCTGATATCTCATGGACAATTAACACACTGACACAGGAAGCATATGACAATATTGCGTGTCCGGTTCTTGACCCGCAGTTTCAGAAGGTTGAACTCAGGACACAGCAGGAATCACTGTACGTGGATCAAAGGTGTACCAAGGGAACGGATTACGATACACTCGTGAAACAGTATTATCTGGGATCAGGAGATCCAGTCATTCATATCCGGTTCCTGACCCCGACTTCCTTCAGGTCGAATCAGCAGTATTGCATATTTCCGACAACACGGTTGATCTTTCAGAGCCTAATGCTGAAGTACGATGCCTGCTCTGACACCAGCACAATTTATTCGGAAGATCTTGTTGATCAATTTGAGCGATACACTGCGATTGTCGCCTATCGGCTGCGAAGCACGATGTTTTGTCTGGCAGAAGCCAGAATTCCGTCTTTTACGGGAGACATTACAATTCGGGTCAGAGGAAGCAGACAGCTTGCCAATATTGCGCGCATGCTGGCCGCTTTTGGAACTTATTCCGGTGTCGGCATTAAAACTGGAATGGGAATGGGAGCAATGTCGATGCCGGAGACAAAGGCAGATCAGTCAGTAAGGAGAGGTGATTCCATTGCTTGAACGACAGATGAAGACAGCGATTGGTGGCATTCTGCATGATATAGGCAAGGTTCTTTACCGCGCGGATGACCGCCGCAATCACAGCCAGAGTGGTTATGAGTTTCTAAAAGACGATGTTGGAATCACGGATACGGAAATTCTGGATCAGGTCAGATATCATCATGCTGCCTTTCTTCGGGATGCACGGCTGCCCGGGAATTCGCTTGCCTATATTACCTATATGGCAGACAACATCTCCGCGGCAGCGGACCGGCGGGAGAAGGATACGGCGGCAACCGGATTTGACAGGTCAATTCCGCTGGAGAGTATTTTTAATATTTTGAATGACAACCATCAGCACAAACATTATTCACCCGCAACTTTGGAAGCCGATGGTGTTATTCATTATCCGAATGATGAAAATGTCATCTTTAATGAGTCGTTTTACAGTAAGATCCGGGGAAACTTAAGAGAAGCGCTTCATGGATTAAGAGATACCGGAACAATTCCCAACGGGTACATTAATTCTCTTCTGGAGGTTATGGAGGCAAACTTAAGTTTCATTCCTTCCTCGACGTCCAGAAAGGAAATCGCGGATATATCCCTCTATGATCATGTAAAGCTGACGGCGGCAATTGGCAACTGTATTCTGGCTTATCTGACGGAACAAGGGAGAGAAGACTACCGTGATATTTTATTTGTTCATGGCGAACATTTTCAGAAAGAAAAAGCCTTCCTCCTTTTCAGCATGGACCTGTCCGGAATTCAGAAATTTATTTACCATCAGTATGGGACAGAGGATGTGCTGAAAAATCTTCGCGCGAGATCTTTCTATCTGGATATTATGATGGAAAACATGGCAGATGAACTGCTGGACAGCATTGGCGTATCCAGAGCAAACCTGATTTATTCGGGAGGTGGGCATGCCTATATGCTTCTGCCGAACACAGAGGCGGTAAAGGAAAAAATCAAGGTCTTTGAAACAAATACAGATGCCTGGATGCTGGAGGAATTCAACGGAGAACTGTTTCTCGCCTGCGGATACGCGCAGGGAAGTGCTGATGATCTGGAGAACAAGCCGTCAGGAGCCTATCAGAATCTGTTCCGGGAAGCGTCAGCTAATGTCTCTTCCAGAAAACTGCATCGTTATTCCGCACAGAATATTATGTCCTTGAATCATAAATCACAGGAGGATCATGAGCGTGAATGCAAGATCTGTCATCGTTCGGATCACCTTGCCGAAGAAGACCTGTGCGAAATCTGCAGTGGATTACAACGCCTCTCCGGCGCAATTCTGAATCAAGATAAGGAATTCTTCACTGTGCAGCTTGGCAACGGACGAAGTCAAGCGGATTGTATTCCGATATGGAAGAATGAGCTGTTATTCTGGGATACCGGAAAGAATCTGCGCGCGAAAATGGCTGGCGATTCCACATATATCCGCTCCTATGTTAAGAATGAGCAGTATGTAGGAGAATATCTTGCGTCAAAAATCTGGGTTGGAAATTATTGCAGCGATAGCACCATTGAAAAAATTGTGGCTAAAGGAACCGGTATTCAGAGGCTGGGCGTTCTGCGCGCGGATATTGACAATCTGGGACAGGCTTTTGTTGCAGGTTTCCCGCCTGAATATCAGACGCTGTCAAGATCAGCATCGTTTTCAAGGAAACTGTCTTTGTTTTTCAAGCTGCATATCAATGATCTGCTGGAGCACGGAGAATTCAGTCTGGACGGAGAAATACCGACGAGAAATGCCGCTGTAATTTATTCCGGCGGAGATGATGTCTTTATTATCGGCGCATGGAAAGATATCCTCGAATTTTCTGTAGATTTATATCATGCAGTGAAAAAGTTTACACAGGGGTCTTTGACTTTTTCCGCTGGTCTGGGAATCTATCAGGAAAAATACCCGATTTCCTATATTGCGGCAGACACAGGGCGGCTTGAAGACCGATCCAAACAAATGAATGGTAAGAATGCAATTACACTATTCGAATCGGTTGCGCCGGACAGCAGTGAGCCTGCCACAACCTGGCACTGGGATGATTTCGTAGATCATGTCCTTACAGAAAAATACGGACTGATCTCCGGCTTCTTCCTGCATTCCAAAGAGCGTGGGAAAAACTTCCTATACCATATTCTGGAATTATATCGCAGTCAGGAGGATAAACTTGATCTTGCAAGACTTGCCTATGTTCTGACAAGACTTGAGCCTGCACCTGACGCACCCGAGGAAGATAAGAAACTCTATCGGGATTTCGCATTGAAAATGGTTCAATGGAAAAAGGACAGCAGAGACCGATCGGAAGTAATCATGGCCTTATATCTGTATGCATATACCATCAGGACACAGGAGGATGACAATGAATGGTAATAGTTACGGAAACGGACGCCCGAACAATGGATACGGAAATCGTTACCCGCAGCGTAATCAGCCGGTAGAGCCGGTCAGGCGGGCGGCCGAAATAGATGAAAAGAACTTTGTTGATACTGCCGAAAAAGTTATGCAGGACATGAAAAATTTCAAACAGGAGCTGACGACATCGAAGATCCGGAACATTTTGTCCATGGTTAATAATTTATATGATGATGTCCGGCTGGATCACAGTAAAGTGCTGACGGCTGAAATGCAGAGCCGGATTCAATATCTCCGCCTGCATCTTGCGTATGAATCAGGAAGAGATAAGGCGGTAAAACAGTTAACGGATAAGGCTGATCTGATGAATTTTCTGAAAACGATCAAGGATAGCCGGGAGCGGCTGCTTCTTTTCTGCCATTATATGGAAGCGCTGGTGGCTTATCATAAATTTTATGACGGGAAAGACTAATCAAGGGAGGACAACGCTATGATGGTGAAATTCGAAATAACCGGAACGATCGAGGCAGTGACGGGAATTCATATTGGAGGCAGTTCTTCATTTGCTGCAATCGGAGCCGTAGATTCCCCTGTGATCCGCGATGTCGCAAGCAATCAGCCGATGATTCCTGGCAGTTCACTGAAAGGTAAGATGAGATCACTTCTATCCAGACAGTATAGCGATTCCCTGCTTCCTGTGAAGATAGAAGATGAGGATCAAAAGGTAAAACGGCTGTTTGGATGCGCAAGCGGAAGCCGCGGTGAGAAGAAGGCTGCGCATCCAAGCAGACTGCAGTTCTCGGATATGTTCCTGCAAAACAAAGAAGAGCTAAGCAGCATGGATATCCCAACAACGGAAGTGAAGTTTGAGAATGGAATTAACCGTCTCTCAGCTGTTGCGACTCCCAGACAGCTCGAACGAGCAGTCAAGGGAACCAAGTATAACCTTGATCTCGTTTACAATATGGAATCCGAGGAAGAGGTTATAGACGACTTTAAAATGATCCGTGATGGACTCCGTCTGCTGGAACACGATTATATCGGCGGCAGCGGGGCCCGGGGATATGGAAGAATCCGGTTTGAGGATTTGCAGGTTGACTGTGTAGTCGGAGACTGCGATGACAGCCTGCTGGAAGAGCTTCGGAAAATACTTGGAGCAGAGGCATGAAATATCATGTATGGCAATTTCATTTCACGGAAGAAGTCCACTTTGGAAACGGCGGACTGAATACCTGTGACAGCATTCTGCATGCGGATACGATCTTTTCGGCACTGTGTATGGAAGCAATCCGCGCAGGGCAGGATACATTCAATCGGCTTGTGGATGCGGTAAAGGGTGACAGGCTTCGCTTCTCCGATGCACTTCCGTTTATCGGGAACCGGTATTACATTCCAAAGCCGATTATGAAGCTGCGGATTGAAAAAACAGCAAATTCCATTGAGAAAAAAGCTGTAAAAAAGCTGGAGTATCTTCCTGTTGATCAGCTTACCGCATTTTTACAGGGTTCTATGGATATCCGGAAAGAGTCGGAGCATTTTGCAGAACATTTCGGCTCATTTCGTATGATCGAAAAGGCTTCGATCAATGGGCTGGAAGAAACGCGTCCATATGGAATAGAAGTTTTCCATTATGCGGAGGGAAGCGGACTCTATCTTTGCTGCGGATACGAAGAAGAGGAAGACCTGACATTGATTGAGGAGCTTTTGGAATCGCTGGAGTTCGCAGGGTTTGGAGGTGAGATTTCTTCCGGGCTGGGGAGATTTGAATTATGTGTAGCCAAGACAGCCAATACGAAACCGCTGCTGGAGCGGATCAGGGATTCCGGATACCGGCGTTATTTATCTTTGTCTGTCTCTCTGCCAAAGGAAACAGAACTGGAACAAGCATTGAGCGGCGCAGAGTATCAGCTGATTCGGAGAGGAGGCTTCATTGCCTCAGAAACATATGCTGCTACTGCCTGCAAAAAGCGGGATCTTTATGTTTTTGCTCCGGGATCAACCTTCGTCCATCTGTTCAACGGGGATGTGTACGATGTATCTGATGGCGGAACACATCCGGTTTACCGATATGCCCGACCATTATTCATTGGAGTCGAATGATGAATGAATTCCTGAAAACTTATCGTCTGACGTTTAAAACAAAAGCGCCTGTCCACATCGGATATGGAAGAATGATCAGCAAGAAGGAGTATCTCTTTGATCAGACGGAAGGCCGTATTGAATACATAGATATCGATAAGATGTACCACGGCCTTTGTAAGATGCATATGGACCGGCAGTATGAGGATTATCTGCTGCAGGATGACGGAAGCAGCCTGTTATATTTCTTTCAAACGAATCGAATCTCCAGACAGACCTACCAACCATGGATCCGGTATTCGGAAATGGTTGGTGATCCGATGCTGAATAATCACAGCGTGAAGGACGTCAATGAGTTTGTTAAAGGACCGGACGGGCTTCCATATATCCCGGGCAGTTCAATCAAAGGCGCATTTCGAACAATGCTGGAAGTCTCGGAGATTCTTCGCAATTCTAAAGCATACAGCAGTATAGGAAGCAGTATTGAAAGAGAAGATTTTCATGGAAGAAGCAGTTATCTTCTGGATCTACAACGAAAAGTTGATGAAAAAGCCTTTCATCGGGAACTTTTTCATGATAAATATGGAAGATACGATGCAGCCAGTCTGGTTAATGATGTGCTCCGCGGTATTTATTTCTCAGACAGTGAACCGCTGTCCTATGATGACTTGTGCCTGTGTCAGAAAATAGATCTCAGCACAGATGGAACTTATAAAACACCTAATCTGGTCCGGGAATGTATTAAACCGAACACGACAATCGAGATGCGTGTCACAGTTGACACAGGGATATGCCCTTATAACAATAAGGACATTCTGCGAGCAGTGGCAGATTATTATGCAAATTGTAACAAAGAGTTTATTTCCAAGTTCCATGATGCACCGATCATTGGTGGAAACAGTACTAACTTTTTCCTCGGCGCCGGTACGGGATTTGTGTCCAAAACTGTTTTGTATGCAATGTTGCATGAATCAGAAGGAAGACGTGCCGCTGCAACGGTGATGAACAATACACTTTCTGAGAAGCTTAGGAAACTCCATGGCCATGATCAGGATGAGAGTAAAGGCGCATCTCCACATATGCTGAAATGTACGCAATATCAAGAAAAAAAGTATCAAATGGGTGCATGCTGTATTTTGAAGCTGATTCCAATGGAATCGTCTTGATGAAAAAAGAGCATTTTGCGCCGCACCGCATAAAATAAGGGAAAACGAGGCATTTTTGCCAATGAACTACAAGATTAATCCCCAATTTAAGTTTTACACCGCAAAGTGCTCTGAAAACCCATATAAATCAAGGACTCTCAGGCCTAGAGTTTAAGAAATGAATTCCCCGGAAGGGGATGGAAACGCTTTAGTGTGTCTGTATCGTACTTCTTCTGCACAGTTTAAGAAATGAATTCCCCGGAAGGGGATGGAAACGTAGAACGTCATAACATTGATAAATATACGTGTTAGTTTAAGAAATGAATTCCCCGGAAGGGGATGGAAACGACGCTCTTTCCGTTCGGATCTCCGGACCATACTCGTTTAAGAAATGAATTCCCCGGAAGGGGATGGAAACGCATCAATCGCCGCCTGTCTGCTGATTAAGTCACTCGTTTAAGAAATGAATTCCCCGGAAGGGGATGGAAACGAAATGCCTTGAAAACAAATATTCATTTTCCATAACTGTTTAAGAAATGAATTCCCCGGAAGGGGATGGAAACGCACGGGCGCAGCGTATGACGAAATCTATGATGCATGTTTAAGAAATGAATTCCCCGGAAGGGGATGGAAACTCATACCGTAAAGTCTTGAAGAATGACCGACTACTTTGGTTTAAGAAATGAATTCCCCGGAAGGGGATGGAAACTACCATCATCGGCGTACAAGTTACCGGCTTGCACGGGTTTAAGAAATGAATTCCCCGGAAGGGGATGGAAACTCGTAATCTTTGATATCAATTACTGCATAATTCGTTTAAGAAATGAATTCCCCGGAAGGGGATGGAAACATACCATTCTTTGAACACGTTTTGCGCTGTACCTTTTGTTTAAGAAATGAATTCCCCGGAAGGGGATGGAAACTATCAAGTTCAAACGTTGCTCTCATGTTCTCCTCGTTTAAGAAATGAATTCCCCGGAAGGGGATGGAAACCGCATCCATGCGAACAGTCGTTTCTGCCCGATCAAGTTTAAGAAATGAATTCCCCGGAAGGGGATGGAAACTCATGTGTGCGACGTTTGTGAAATCAATGTCAAGTTTAAGAAATGAATTCCCCGGAAGGGGATGGAAACGCGTATTCACGCGGCTTGCTCGCTTTTGCCGGCGCCTTGTTTAAGAAATGAATTCCTCGGAAGGGGATGGAAACAGAGCGGAGTCGTGCGTTGAGCACTTTGCGCACTCCGGTTTAAGAAATGAATTCCCCGGAAGGGGATGGAAACCCGTCATTGCCTCGCTGTTAACTTTGATGACTTCGGTTTAAGAAATGAATTCCCCGGAAGGGGATGGAAACCCTTGCGGCAGCGGCGTCACGTGCCGCTTGCCATTCCTGTTTAAGAAATGAATTCCCCGGAAGGGGATGGAAACTCGCCAAGCGTGACCGTAATGCCCGCTTGCGCTAATGTTTAAGAAATGAATTCCCCGGAAGGGGATGGAAACTGTCATGCCGGATCTCCCAGCGCTACACAATCCAACGTGTTTAAGAAATGAATTCCCCGGAAGGGGATGGAAACTTGAGTCGTTGTATTTCATCAGCCGCTTGCATGTTGGTTTAAGAAATGAATTCCCCGGAAGGGGACGGAAACCCAAACGCACGTCATGTCGTGTACAGCCTCGTATGTGTTTAAGAAATGAATTCCCCGGAAGGGGATGGAAACTGCAATTCCCTGTTTCTGTTAATTGTTTCGTAGGCATTAGTTTAAGAAATGAATTCCCCGGAAGGGGATGGAAACGCAAGAAGAGTCACCTCGGTTCCTACGATTGTTCTTGTTTAAGAAATGAATTCCCCGGAAGGGGATGGAAACCATGTAAGGGCTTTAGCCCTCGTCAAACACCGCGCCGAGTTTAAGAAATGAATTCCCCGGAAGGGGATGGAAACACCACAAACAATCAACATCAGACAGTCATTGCCGGAATCGTTTAAGAAATGAATTCCCCGGAAGGGGATGGAAAATCAGCCCGCCGATGACGGCTAAAACTGTTTTGACTGTTTAAGAAATGAATTCCCCGGAAGAGGATGGAAACGGAATAATTCGACTGCCTGTATTGTAGAAAGGCAATGATGAGATGCGTGCTTTAGGAGGTGAGTGATTATGTCGTGTTTGTATGTGACAGAGCAGGGAGCAGAGATCAGCGTGTCGGAAGGTAAGTTCATAGTGAGATGCAAGAACGGGTTGCAAGAGATCATACCGGAGGAAGTGCTGGAGTCGATTCTTGTTTTTGGCAATGTGCAGTTTACGGCAGCGGCATTGCAACACTGTCTGAACAAGGGCATCAATGTGTCATTTCTTTCTACAAAAGGACGTTACTTTGGAAGACTGGTATCTACTTCTTCTGTCAACGCGGCACGATTGAAAAAGCAGATTTATATCAGCGATGATGAGAAGAAGGCTTTGGTATTTGCACAGAAATCACTTTCGGCAAAGGTGCACAATCAGGTGGTGCTGCTACGGCGATACGCACGATATAGTAAGAACGGAGATGAAATTTCTGATCACATTCGAAAAATGCTGTATTTCGAGGGCAAGATCAAGGAAGGCGGGCATTCACTGGATGAGGTCCGTGGCCTTGAAGGCATATCGGCAAAATTTTATTTCGATGCTCTTCCGAAGCTTGTGACGAATGATTTTCATTTTACTGGCAGAAGCAAGCAGCCGCCAAGAGACCCGTTCAATTCTATGCTGAGCCTTGGCTATACTATATTGTTTTACGAAATCTACGCAGAAGTGGAGAGCCATGGCCTCAGCCCGTATATTGGATTTGTTCATCAGTTAAAGGAACACCATCCTACGCTGGTCAGTGACATTCTGGAGGAGTGGCGCGCTCCTGTAGTGGATTCTGTGGTTATGAAACTTGTGCAGGGAAATGAAGTTTCTATTGACAGTTTTACAACTGACGAGGAGACCGGGTCTGTCTTGATGGATAAAACACTGCTGCACAAATTCGTCAAGGAGCTGGAAGATAAAATGAAGGTCAGCATGAATTATTTGTCCTATCTTGATCATCCGGTCAGTTTCCGTCATGGTATCTGGTGGCAGGTAAAGAGCATCGCGCATTGCATTGAGGAAGGAAGTTTTGAATCCTATGAGCCGCTTCGAATCAGGTGAGGACATGAAAGACGCAGATTTCCTGAATGATTTACAAGATGATGCTATGCTGGAAAGCGACCATGAGGTGAAGTACATTGTGCTGGTTATTTATGATATCAGCAACAACAAGCATCGATTGAAAATAGCCAAATATTTGAATTCGTTTGGTCAGAGGGTACAGGAGTCTTGTTTTGAAGCGAGATTGAACAAGAAACAATATAAGAAGCTTATCGAGGGACTGAAAAAGCTTCTGAAAACGGAAGATAATATCCGTGTCTACAAGATCTACGGCAGGGAAGAAATCGAGACATTCGGTTTTAAAGATTATAAGGAACTGGAAGACGTAATTATCATTTAATCGCATTGACGGAGGCAGAGTTGAACCAGACAATTCTTTTTTCACCGGTTGGTGGAACAGATCCGATTTCGTGGAATAATGGCAGGGACGGGTCGATGCTTCATATATGCAGATGCTATAAGCCGGACAAAGTGATTCTATATTTATCAAAAGAAATGCTGGATTTTCAGGAACAGGATGACAGGTATCGCTATTGTCTGCAAAAGCTCGGGGAATTGCAGGGGCAAAGCATACAGGTAGATGAGTATCAAAGGCCGGATCTGCTCAGTGTTCAGGATTTTGACTGGTTCTATCCTGAATTTCGCCAGATTCTGATGGAGATTACGAAGAAGATGGACACTACAGACCGACTTCTTCTAAACGTGTCTTCCGGAACGCCGGCAATGAAAAGCTGTCTGCAGGTGCTGGCAAATCTGGGTGAAATCCGCTGCACTGCCATTCAGGTAAGTACACCGGCAAAGAAAATCAATAATCATACCAGAGACGGCTATGATGTGCAGCTTGCATGGGAGGCAGATGATGATAACCGGAAAGGGTTTGAGAATCGCTGTCAGGAAATCCGCAGCCTCGGTCTTATCCGCCTGAATCAGGAAGAAATGATTAAAAGGCTGATCAGGGAGTACGATTACAGAGCTGCTTCATTGGTGGCGGATTCGATCGTCGATGGAAGCGCTGTACGTTACAGAAGACTTCTTACACTTGCAGAAGACAGAATGCTTCTGAATTTACCAGAGGCAAATGTCATCGATAAAGAGGAGAATTTCAACTGTATTCCGATTAAGAAAAGCGGAGATGAGACACTGTTTGAGTATGCTCTCGCACTGGACATCAGGATCCGAAAGGGGGAGTATGCGGATTTTGTCAGGGCGCTCTCCCCACTGATTGTAGCTTTATTCGAGAATGTCCTGCAAAACAGAATGCATATTGATGTAGAACAGTATATACAGACGAATAAAGCCGGCGTCCGGTTGTGGGACAGAAACAGCATGAACGGGGCAGATATCCTTTCAGCACTGAATGCGGAATACGCTTCCGGTTTCCAGTATGGATTTGTGAAATCCGATCATCTCGTACGCCTGATTCAGCATTATGGCACAGGAGATCCGGGCCTTGTCAATCTCGTTATAAACTTGCGGGAGATCGAAGAAACAGTACGTAATAAAGCTGCACATGAAATGGTAATGGTGACAGATGACACGATTAACAGATACACAAGATACCATGCCAAAGACATTTTGGAGATGCTGAAACGCCTCTTCAAGTATTCATCTGTGAAGGTGAACCCGGAAGACTGGAAATCCTATGACAGGATGAATGAGATGATTATAGAAAGAATGTCTGCTTCCTGAATCATTTTGCCTTTACTCCCCAACTGTTATAAAATATTATCCGGTATATTTTTTTTCACAGGAACCCGCAGGGGAATACGCAAATATGAATTACAGCAGCGATAATATTATCAAAATCCGAAGAGAGCTGAATTCCAGAGGGCGTCGCAGAGCGCACAAGATTACCACGCTTATTGCGACACTTCTTCTGGTTGCGGTTATCGGTGTGATCGCGGCTGCGGTCAGCGCGGGACTAGGTGCTTTCCGGGGAATGATTGACACAGCGCCGGACATCAGCAACATTGACGTTACACCGACAGGATTTTCCACATTCGTCTACGACAATCAGGGCAAACAAACCGCGAAGCTCGTATCCACCGATTCCAATCGAATTCCGGTTACGATGGACATGGTACCGAAGGACCTGCAGCACGCGTTTGTCGCAATTGAGGATGAGCGGTTTTACGATCACCATGGCATCGATATTCAGGGAATTTTCCGCGCGGCTTACCTTGGTCTGAAAAGCGGCAGCTTTTCGCAGGGAGCTTCTACGATTACGCAGCAGCTGATCAAGAACAATGTTTTCACGGGCTGGACGGACGAAACTTTTTCCGAGAGCATCCGCAGAAAGATACAGGAGCAGTATCTTGCGGTAGAGCTCGAGAAGAAAATGAGCAAGGACGATATCCTGCTCAATTATATGAACACGATCAACCTGGGGCATAATACGCTCGGTGTCCAGGCTGCTTCCATGCGGTATTTCGGGAAACCGGTCAGCAAACTGACGCTCTCGGAGTGCGCGGTCATTGCGGGAATCACGCAGAATCCGACGCGCTATGATCCGATCACGTATCCGGAGAAGAACGCGAAGCGAAGGGAAAAGGTCCTTTCCAAGATGCTGGAGAACGGCTTTATCTCCAGAAAAGAGTATCAGAGCGCACTGGACGATGATGTTTATTCGAGAATCAAGACCGTTGACAACAAGACAAACGATAATCAGATCAACTCTTATTTTGTCGACGCTCTGACCGAACAGGTAACGGCGGACCTGGTGAAAAAGGGATACACCGAGACACAGGCCTTCACGCTTCTTTATTCGGGCGGCCTGAATATCTATTCAACACAGGATGCGAAGCTGCAGAAGATCGTTGACGACGCTGTCAGCGACGAGAGTATCTACCCGAACGGTACCCGCTGGTATTTGAATTACAATCTGAGCGTGCAGGATACGGACGGCACAGTGCAGAACTATTCGACGCAGATGCTCGAAACGTATTTCAAGCAGAAGAATCCGTACTTTACACTGATCTTCCGGACGAAGGATGACGCGCGGGCAGCAGAGCAGGAATATAAGGAATATGTTTTGCAGAGCGGCGGCAAGGTCATTGCCGAAAGCGAAAACATCACGCCCCAGCCCCAGATCTCTCTGACGCTGGAAGATCAGCATACCGGCGCCGTGCTTGCGATGAGCGGCGGCAGAGGCGAGAAGACAGCCAACCGGACGCTGAACCGCGCTGTTGATGTCGTCCGGCAGCCCGGATCGACTTTCAAGGTGGTTTCAACGTACGCGCCCGCCCTCGACGCGGCGGGACTTACCCTCGCGACAACACAGGATGACGCGCCGTATGCCTACGCGGACGGAACGCCGGTGCGCAACTGGTATGGGGAGGCTTACCGGGGGCTTTCCTCGCTCCGGCTTGGAATTCAGAATTCGATGAATATCGTCACAGTCAAGACACTGGTCCAGATTACACCACAGCTTGGCTTTGATTATCTGAAGAAATTCGGTTTTACGACACTGGTGGAACGGGAAGAAATCGGCGGTAAGGTCTATTCCGACATCCAGCCGACGCTCGCGCTCGGCGGTATCACCAAAGGTGTTAAGAACATCGAGCTGAACGGTGCGTATGCCGCAATTGCGAACGGCGGAGAATATATCGAGCCGAAGCTGTATACAAAGATTACAGACCATGACGGAAATGTGATCCTGGATGCTTCGCAGGATGCTGAAAAGAGACGCGTCCTGAAGGCGACGACCGCCTGGCTTCTGACTTCCGCGATGGAAGACGTAGTGACGAAGGGAACCGGAACGGCGGTCAACTTCGGAACTACGCCGATCGCCGGCAAAACAGGTACGACGTCAGATGAAAACGACGTCTGGTTCAGCGGATACACGGATTATTATACCTGCACAACCTGGGCCGGGTATGATGAGAACACGGATCTGGTAGGTCAGGAGGCCGGCATCGCTAAAAAGCTCTGGCGTGCTGTTATGGAAAAGGTACATGAGGGTCTGCCTTCCCGTGATTTTACAAAGCCTTCGGGGATCGTGCAGAAGACGGTCTGTGCGCTTTCCGGGAAACTTCCGGTGGCTGGACTTTGCGACGCGACGCTCGCGAACGAATACTTTGCCGAAGATGATGTGCCGACGGAAACCTGTGATGTTCACTATCAGGGAATGGTATGCGCAATCGACGGCCTTCCCGCGACAGATGAGTGTCCGTTCAAGGTGAGTGATGTCACTACCTTTAAGGAATCGGGACTGAAATGCCATCATACCGCGGAATTTATGGCCCGTGCCGATATCAATGAAGTTCTGGCAAAGGAGCAGCAGGAGCTTGCTGCCAAGCAGGCGCAGGCGCAAGCCGAGGCAGCCGGCCGGCAGGCGGCATCTGCCGTAGAAGCTGCGAACGCGAATCTTCAAGCCGCGGCGGCTGCTTTGAAGGCAGCGCAGGATCAGCTCGTCGCGGCGCAGCAGTCCGGCGATACGACCGCGGCGCAGACAGCGGCAGCTGCCGCGCAGACGGCGACGGAGAATTATAATACTGCCCTGCAGCAGCAGGCGGCGGCTCTTGCAGCAGCGCAGGCTGCGGCACAGGCGCAGAATAACCAGAATGCAGGTGCCGTACAGGATGGTCAGGCATCGCAGATACCTGCAGCAGGGGCCGGCGCTCCATAGAATGGTGCCGTGCGAACGCCATAGCGGAATACGCGCAGGTAACAGGGAGAACCTTTGTGACGGAATATTATACGATTCGGGGCTGCGGCAGCGGTATTTACGAAGAAAAGAAATCAAGATTCATAGGGCAGGCTTTCCCGGTTACGACGCATGAAGAGATCAGGGAGATCCTTTCGAAGGTCCGAGGCAAATATTATGACGCAAGACATCACTGCTATGCCTATGTGCTCGGCGCGGACCGGATGGACCGGAAGGCATCGGATGACGGAGAACCCTCCGGCACGGCGGGACTGCCGATCCTGAAGGTGCTGGACGGAGCCATGGCCGCAAATGTTCTGGTTGTTGTAACCAGATATTTCGGCGGGACGCTGCTTGGAACCGGCGGTCTTACAAGAGCGTACACGGAAGCTGCAAAGGCGGCGGTTGCGGATGCCGGACTTTCCAGAATGCGGGAAGGAGAAGTCCTGACTTTGACGATGGACTATGCTTTGCTGGATCAGGTCAGCTATCTTTTGAAACAGAAGGGGATTGCCGGCACGGATTTGGAATATACAGACCGTGTATCCATGAAAATAACAGTTCCTTTAGCTGAAACCGGTGAAATCCGGAAAGCACTTGAAGGAGCAGGATACGGTAGGCTTGTCATTACATCTTCGGGCAGAGGCTATTTCGGCTTTCCGGAATAAGCGCTGCGCGGCAGAAGGAGGTATGAGATGGAAACCAGAGAAGAGGAAGAGCAGAAGAATGAAGAACTGCTGGTCAACCTGCTGGAGACCAAGCAATACACGAAATTCAGACAGACCTGTGCTGACATGCAGGCCGCGGATATCGCGGCGGTTATGGATGATCTCGAGGACGAGGATTCCCTCAAGATGTTCCGGATATTACCGAAGAGTATGGCGGCGGATGTTTTCGCGCAGCTCGAGATCGATGATCAGCAGTATATTATCCGTTCTCTGTCCGACAAGGAGTCTGCGAACATTATCGATAATCTGATGGCCGACGACGCGACTGACCTTCTGGAGGAAATGCCTGCCAACGTCGTAAAGAAAATTCTTGCGAACGCGCGGCCGGACACGCGGGCGGACATTAACCATCTGCTGCGTTACCCGGAGGATTCAGCCGGCTCTGTCATGACGGTCGAGTTTGTGGATCTTCGGGAAAACATGACCGTCGCAGACGCGATTGACCGAATCCGGGATATCGGGATCGATTCGGAAACAGTCAACATTCTGTATGTGCTTGACAAGGAAAGAGTGCTGGTCGGAACCGTGGCGCTCCGGTATCTTCTGATCCACAAACAGGAAGAGGTTATCGGTGATTTCATGAATGAGAATGTCGTCTGCATTGAAACGACGGACGACCAGGAAGAAGCGGCCAAGATGCTGCAGAAGTACGACTTTACGGCCATGCCCGTTGTTGACGGCGAAAAGCGGATGGTTGGTATCATCACGATCGACGACGTAGTAGATATCATGGAAGAAGAGGCTACTGAAGATATCGAGAAGATGGCCGCGATTGTGCCTTCCGACAAGACGTACTTCAAGACTTCGATTTTCGAGACCTACAAGCACCGGATGCCATGGCTTCTGCTTCTGATGATTTCAGCGACGTTCACCGGGGCAATTATTACCAGTTATGAAAAAGCGCTTGCCTCGTATGTCGTTCTGACAGCATATATCCCGATGCTGATGGATACGGGCGGGAATGCCGGCTCGCAGGCTTCGGTTTCCATTATCCGCGCGCTCTCCCTGGATGAAGTGGAGTTCCGGGAACTGCCGAAGGCGATATGGAAGGAGCTGCGCGTAGCTGTCATGTGCGGCATAACTCTTGCTGCGGTCAATTTTGTCAAGCTTCTGATTGTTGACAGGATTCCCATGGAAATCGCGGCCATTGTCTGTCTGACGCTGGTTGTCGTTGTTATATTCGCGAAGTTCATCGGCTGCTGCCTGCCGCTTCTGGCAGACAGAATTCATCTGGATCCCGCTGTCATGGCATCGCCGCTGATAACGACGATTGTTGATGCGGTTTCGCTGCTGACTTATTTCCAGATCGCGACGCACATACTTCACCTGTAAAATCAAAGAGAGGGCGCATACCCCATGAAGGATTCGTTCATGGGGTATGCGCCCTCGTTATTTCCATTAACATAATAACAGCAAACAGCGGGCAGGCCCGACTGTGCTTAACTGCGGCAGGCTCCGGTTTTATCCCTGCGCCTGTGCCTTCATATTCGCCGCAATGTTCGCGCGCTTTCTGAGCCGTGGATCCAGAATCTTCTTTCTAAGACGCAGATGCTTGGGCGTGACTTCCAGAAGCTCGTCCGTATCCACATATTCGATTGCCTGTTCCAGCGACATGATTCTGGGGGGAACAAGACGAAGCGCCTCATCGGAAGAAGAGGTACGCGTATTGGTCAGATGTTTGGTCTTGCAGACATTGACTTCAACATCTTCGGACTTGGCGGACTGGCCGATAATCATGCCGGAGTAAACTTCTTCGCCTGCGCCGATAAACAGGACACCGCGTTCCTGCGCGTTATACAGTCCGTAGGTAACGGCAGTGCCGGACTCGAAGGCAATCAGGGAGCCGGTCTTTCTGTACGCGATATCGCCCTTGTACGGCTCGTAATCGAGGAAAATAGTATTCAGAATACCGTTCCCCTTCGTATCAGTCATAAACATGCCGCGGTAGCCGATCAGTCCTCTCGAAGGAATATGGAATTCCAGCCTGGTGTAACCGCCGTTGGCTTTGCCCATGTTGATCAGCTCGCCTTTTCTGCGGCCGAGCTCCTGAATGACATTGCCTGCAAATTCTTCAGGGACATCGATGATGGCTTCCTCGATGGGCTCAAGCTTTTTGCCGTTTTCATCGTAGTGATAGATGACTTCTGCCTTGGAGACCGCGAATTCATAGCCTTCGCGGCGCATAGTCTCGATCAGAACCGAAAGATGCAGCTCGCCGCGGCCGGAGACCTTGAAGGTATCGGTCGAATCGGTGTCCTCCACGCGAAGAGACACATCGGTATTCAGTTCCCGCATCAGTCTTTCGCGGATATGGCGGGATGTAATATACTTGCCGTCCTTGCCGGCAAGCGGAGAGTCGTTGACACAGAAGGTCATCGAAATCGTGGGGTCTTCGATCTTGGGAAAAGGAATGGCCTCTACTTTTTCGGGGCCGCAGATCGTATCGCCTATATGCAGCTCATCGATACCGGAGATGGCAACGATCGATCCCATTTTCGCTTCCTGCACCGGAACCTTCTGCAGGCCCTCGAACTCATACAGCGTGTTGATTTTGCACTTGACGAGCTTGTCATGGTCGTGATGGTTAACGAGGACAACATCCTGACCGACCCTGATCGTGCCATTGGATACCTTGCCGATACCGATCCGTCCGACATATTCGTTGTAGTCGATCGTGGAGATCAGTACCTGCGTCGGCGCGTCCGGATCTCCTTCCGGCGCCGGGATATGGTTGATGATGGTCTCAAACAGGGGCTTCATGGAAACTCCCGGGCTGCCGAGGTCCAGCGTCGCGATTCCGCTTTTAGCGGATGCGAAAACAAACGGGCAGTCCAGCTGATCGTCGTTCGCGCCAAGGTCCATCAGAAGTTCGAGAACTTCATCGATGACCTGTGTCGGACGCGCACCCGGGCGGTCGATCTTGTTGATGCAGACAATGATTGAGAGGCCGAGGGCCATCGCCTTGGACAAAACAAACCTCGTCTGGGGCATCGGTCCCTCAAACGCGTCGACAACAAGCACGACGCCATCCACCATTTTGAGGACACGCTCGACTTCGCCGCCGAAGTCCGCGTGACCGGGGGTGTCCAGAATGTTGATTTTCACGCCGTTATAATTCACGGCTGTATTTTTACTGGTAATTGTGATGCCGCGTTCACGCTCGATCGCGCCGGAATCCATGACTCTGTCCACAACTGCCTGATTTTCGCGGAAAACACCGCTCTGGCGCAGAAGCCCGTCGACAAGCGTTGTTTTGCCGTGGTCGACATGGGCAATAATCGCGACATTTCTTACGTCTTCTCTTTTCATCGTCAGAAACCTCTTTACCATTTGCCTCGATGAATGAACATCTGTTTGTTCTTCTACAATAAAACCGATCTATTTTAACATTGAAACAGTCTTTATGCAATGGATGAAAAAAAGGAGACAATTCTTTGATACCCCTTGGGAGATATGGTAAGATTGTTTTGATTCGGAAGTTTTCCGATTCGAATTTATTTCAGGCCGTTAAACCGGCAGAAGGGACCGGATATTATCATGAGCAGAATTATCCTGAAACTCAGCGGAGAAGCGCTGGCGGGCAGCAAGGGAACCGGATTTGACGAGGAGACGGTCCGCGGCGTCGCGCTGCAGGTGAAGACTCTTGTAGACAAGGGAACGCAGGTGGGTGTCGTCATCGGCGGCGGCAATTTCTGGAGAGGACGCACAGGCACGGAAATCGACCGCGTGAAGTCCGACCAGATCGGAATGCTCGCGACGGTCATGAACTGCATTTATGTATCGGAAATTTTCCGTGGCGAGGGCATGCTGACGAATATTCTGACCCCGTTTGAAATCGGCGGTTTTACAAAGCTTTTTTCAAAGGACCGTGCGAACAAGTATTTTGAGCGGAACATGGTCGTATTCTTTGCCGGCGGAACCGGACATCCGTATTTTTCAACCGATACGGGCGTTCTGCTGCGCGCCATCGAGGTGGATGCAGATGCTGTTCTGATGGCGAAGAATATCGACGGCGTCTATGACAGTGATCCCGCGAAGAACAAAAATGCGGTCCGTTTTGACCGGCTGTCCATTGACGACGTAATCAGCAGAAATCTGCAGGTCATCGACATGACGGCATCGATTCTTGCGAGAGACAACAAGATGCCCCTGCGTATCTTTGATCTGAATGAAAAGGACGGCATTATCAGAGCGGCATCCGGGGACTTTAACGGTACAACGATTACGGTAGACTGATTGCAGGGAGGTTACATTATGGCAAACGAGAAGATCAAGGTTTACGAAGAGAAGATGACAAAAGCGGTGAATTTCCTCGATACGGAGCTGGCTGCCGTCAGGGCAGGCCGCGCGAATCCGCATGTGCTGGACCGCATCCGCGTTGATTATTACGGCACACCGACACCGCTCCAGCAGGTGGCGAATATTTCGGTTCCGGAAGCGAGAATCATTCAGATTCAGCCCTGGGACAAGAATCTTGTCAAGGATATTGTGCGCGCGATCAATATGTCCGATATCGGCATCAATCCGACGCCGGACGCGACGACGGTAAGGCTTGTTTTCCCGGAACTGACAGAGGACAGACGTAAAGAGCTGGTCAAGGATGTAAGGAAGAAAGGCGAGGAAGCCAAGAACGCCATCCGCAATATTAGAAGAGACGGAAACGAGGACTTCAAGAAGCAGAAGAAGGCCGGCGAAGTCTCCGAAGATGTCATTGCCGATCTGACAGACGAACTGCAGAAAGTTACTGACAAATATATAGGGCAGGTCGATGCGATGATCGAGAACAAGCAGAAGGAACTGATGACCGTCTGATCAAAGGAGGTCTGCCTGCGGACGCGGGAAGGATGCACCATGGCTGATACACAGAGAAAGATTCCGGCGCATGTCGCAATTATCATGGACGGCAACGGGCGCTGGGCGAAGAAAAGAGGACTGCCGCGCACGATGGGACACGCGCAGGGAGCGAAGGTTGTCGAGCAGATTCTGGAAGACGCGGACCATATGGGAATCCGGTATCTGACCGTATATGCGTTTTCGACCGAAAACTGGACAAGGCCCGGCACGGAGGTAAAGGCGCTGATGAACCTGCTCCGTACCTATATGAAGACGTCGCTCGCCAAGTGCGCGAAGAACAATGTACGGATCCGTGTGATCGGGGATAAGACGAGACTGGATCCGGATCTGCAGGATTCGATCCGGACGCTGGAAGAGGCAACGAAGAATAATACCGGCATCGGCTTTCAGATCGCAATCAATTACGGATCAAGGGACGAGATAGCCAGAGCCGTCCGGAAGATCGCGCAGAAGACGGCTGCGGGAGAACTGCGGCCGGAGGATATTACGGAAGAGACAATTTCGGATGCGCTGGATACCGCGGGAATTCCGGACCCGGATCTGCTCATCCGCACCTGCGGTGAGGAGCGGCTTTCGAACTTTCTGATGTGGCAGCTTTCGTATTCCGAAATGTATTTTACGGATACGGCGTGGCCGGACTTTACAAAGGAAGAGCTCGAAAAGGCAGTGGACGCGTATAACCACAGGGAGAGAAGATTCGGAGGTCTTACGCAGTGAAACAAAGAGTTATCAGCGGCGTTATCATCTTCATTCTCGCGGTTGCGCTGGGGTTGATTGGCGGCATCCCTCTTGCGGCGGTGCTGGCAGTCTGCTCGATGATCGGCTTCTATGAAATGACAAGAGTGCTGCAGGTCCACGGGAAGGAAGAGCGCTTCAATGTTCTTGAAGTAACAGGAGAAGTCTGGGCCGCGATCTACTGGGTACTGCTTGTGTATCTGAGCATGAAGGACAACACGGACCGCTTTGTATCGGAGGCAAATTCCCTGGCCCTTCTTTGTATTTTCGGCGTATTCTTTGTGAACATGGGAATCTATGTTTTTACGTTTCCGAAGTATGAGGCGGTACAGGTCATCGGTTCCGTGTTTGCGTTTTTGTATATTCCGATCATGATTTCATGCATCTACCGTTCGATTTTTCTGCCGGCCGGACGCTTCGTATACGCACTCATCTTTTTCAGTTCCTGGATCTGCGATACCTGCGCGTGGGCTGTCGGGAGACTCTGCGGCCGGCATAAGATGGCGCCGGTTCTGTCTCCGAAGAAGACGGTGGAAGGCGCGATCGGCGGCATTGCGGGCAGCACGGCTCTGTGCGCAGGCGCGGCAGCGGTTGTAAGGATGCTGTATCCCGGTACGGATTTTATGGCAGAATTCATCATCATCGGCATTGCCGGCAGCATCATCAGCATGACAGGAGATCTTGCAGCTTCCGCGATCAAGCGCAACCACAATATCAAGGATTACGGGAAGATTATCCCCGGTCACGGGGGAATCATGGACCGGTTTGACAGTATCATCTTTACGGCGCCGGCAATTTATTATCTGGGCGTTCTGCTCCTGACGATTCTGCGCTGAAGCGTATACGAAGGGACAAGAGAAGAAGGGGTTTGTTGTGAAAAAACGACTGGTGATTATCGGTTCCACAGGTTCCATCGGGACACAGACGCTGGATATTGTGCGCGCATATCCGGAGGAACTGGAGATTACGGCTCTTGCGGCCGGCCGGAATGCGAAGCGGATGGAAGAGCAGATCCGCGAGTTTCGTCCGAAGGTAGTCTGCATGTGGGATGAAAAGGCGGCAGGAGAAGTCAGAGAACTTGTCCGCGACCTTCCGGTCCGTGTTGTCTGCTCGATGGAAGGACTGCTCGAGGAGGCGGCGCTTCCGGATTACGACATTTTTCTGAACGCGGTTGTCGGCATGATCGGCATCCGTCCGACGCTGGAAGCGATCCGCTGCGGTAAGACAATTGCGCTTGCCAACAAGGAGACGCTGGTAGCGGCAGGACATCTGATTATGCCCGCGGTGAAGGAGGCTGGTGTATCGCTGCTACCTGTCGACTCCGAACACAGCGCGATTTTCCAGTGTATGAACGGAGAGCCGAGGCACAGAATCCGTAAAATACTGCTGACCTGTTCCGGCGGAACTTTCCGCGGAAAGAAGCGTGAGGAGCTTGTCGGCATGCATGCTGCACAGGCGCTCAACAATCCCAACTGGAACATGGGCGCCAAGGTTACGATTGATTCCGCAAGCCTTGTCAATAAAGGCCTCGAAGTCATGGAAGCCAGATGGCTGTTTGATGTGGACGTGGATCACATTCAGGTTGTCGTGCAGCCGCAGTCCATTCTGCACTCCGCGGTTGAATATGTGGACGGCTCCGTGATGGCGCAGCTCGCGTCTCCGGACATGCATCTGCCGATTCAGTACGCGCTGTTTTATCCGGACAGAATGCCTCTGAAAATTCAGCCCCTTGACCTGTTTGCGGTATGTGACCTTCATTTTGAACGGCCGGATACCGAGACTTTCCGGGGACTTCCGCTTGCTTACAGAGCGGCGCGCGCCGGCGGCAGCATGCCGACGGTATTCGACGCCGCGGGTGAGGAGGCGGTCAGCCGCTTTATGAAGGATGAAATCGAGTTTCTGGATATCTATGATCTGATTGAAGGCGCAATGGACGCGCACCATGTTCAGGAGAACCCGACACTCGATGAAATTCTGTGCGCGGAGCAGGAAGCGCGGGACTATGTGCGCCGCGCGGTTTCTCTGGTCAGGCGTTGAAAAGGGCTTCACCTTCGTTATTTGCCTATGATTGTCAGTATTATCACATTTTTTATTATATTCTCGGTTATAGTTATCGGTCATGAATTCGGTCATTTCGCGATTGCCAGAAGAAACGGCATCCGTGTGACCGAATTTGATATCGGTATGGGTCCGCTCCTCTGGCATAAGAAAAGGGGGGATACGGACTTCTGCATCCGGCTGCTGCCTGTCGGAGGTGCCTGTATCTTTGACGGTGCCGACGCGCTCGCTGATGGAGTGAGTGAAGAGGAGATGGACGAACATGCCTATCCGCGCGCGGGTGTGTTTGCCAGAATGGCAACGGTCCTCGGCGGTCCGTTCATGAACTTCCTTCTCGGATTTGTTTTTGCGCTGATCATTGTCGCGTTCAGCGGAACGGATCTTCCGGTCGTCTATCAGGTGCAGAAAGATTCGGCGGCGCAGGAAGCAGGAATTGAAGCGGGAGATACAATCACGAAAATCAACGGAGAGCCGATCCACCTGTACCGCGAGGTGCAGCTCTTTTCGATGATGAATTACGGAGAACCGCTGCGCATCACATACAAACGGGGAGATCAGACCAAAGAGATCACGCTGACGCCGAAGTACAGCAAGGAGGATAACCGGTATTACATCGGCCTGGTGGGGTCGGGCAGTTATGTCCGTACCGGGCCTCTGCAGACGTTCCGGTACGCGTATTATGAGGCACTGTACTGGGTGCGCGCGACATTCAAGTCGCTGGGGCTGATTGTGCGCGGACATTTCCACGCGGATGATCTGTCCGGACCTGTCGGCATTGTCAAAGTCGTGGATGATACATATACGGAGTCGAAACCCTACGGACTGCCCGCGGTACTGCTCTCGTTCCTGAGTCTTTCCACGCTCCTTTCGATCAACCTCGGCATTATGAATCTGCTGCCTTTTCCCGCGCTGGACGGCGGACGGCTGGTTCTTCTGATTATCGAAGCCATCCGCGGGAAGAAACTCAATCCAAGGTATGAAGGGTATATTACTATGGCCGGTGCCATGATGCTGATTGCCCTGATGATATTCGTGCTGTTCAATGATATCACTAAGTTTTTCTGATAGAAGGAGGCCGCTATGGCTTATCGTGATCATACAAAGGTGGTAAAAGTCGGAAATGTACTGATCGGAGGCGGAAATCCGATTGCGATCCAGTCGATGACAAATACCAGAACCGAAGATGTAAACGCGACCGTGCAGCAGATTCTGCGCCTCGAAGAAGCAGGCTGTGAGATAATCCGTTCCACGGTTCCGAATGAGCGCGCCGCGAAGGCAATCGCAAAAATCCGCAGTCAGATTCACATTCCGCTCGTCGCGGATATTCATTTTGACTACAAAATGGCAATTGCCGCGATCGAAAACGGCGCAGACGCAATCCGGATCAATCCCGGCAACATCGGTTCGGAAGAGCGTATCGATGCGGTTGTTTCCTGCGCGAAAGAGCATGGTACACCGATCCGCGTCGGTGTCAATTCAGGCTCGCTCGAGAAGAATCTGGTTGAAAAATACGGCGGCGTCACCCCGGAAGGCCTTGTGGAAAGCGCGCTGGACAAGGTTCACATGGTCGAGAGAGCAGGCTTTGATCAGATTGTCATCAGTATTAAATCATCGGATGTACTGACAGCGGTCAAAGCGCACGAGCTGTTAGCACAGAAGACCGATTATCCTCTGCATGTCGGCATTACGGAAGCAGGCACTGTTTACGGCGGCAACATCAAGTCCGCGATAGGACTTGGTATCATCCTGTACGAAGGAATCGGAGACACGATCCGCGTTTCACTGTCCGGAGATCCGGTAGAAGAAGTGCGGACCGCCAGACAGATTCTGCGGGATCTGAAGCTGCGGACGGGCGGAGTTGAAGTAACGAGCTGTCCGACCTGCGGCAGAACCAGAATTGATCTGATCGGACTTGCCAATCAGGTCGAAAAAATGGTCGAGAAATACCCCTATAATATCAAGGTCGCGGTCATGGGCTGTGCCGTCAACGGCCCCGGAGAAGCGAAGGAAGCCGATATCGGAATCGCGGGCGGCGACGGCGAAGGTCTTCTGATTAAAAAGGGGCAGATCGTCCGAAAGGTTCCGGAGGACGAGCTTTTGTCTGTTTTGAAGGACGAGCTGGATCACTGGCAGTCGTAATGAGGTTTTGTTTTGGCTGAAAAACTGTTTTTTGAGGTTCTGCCGACCGTCCGTGTCGACAAAGGAATGCAGGATCTTTTCCGGGATGTGAAGATCTCCAAGGTGAGCCTGAGCAAGGGCAGAGACCGACTTCGGATTTATATGATATCCCGGCATCTGATTCCGAAAAAATTCATCTACAGGATGGAAAACGAGATCACGGGCGAAGTCTGTCATGGAACGGACGTACAGGCAGAGCTGATCGAACGGTATGACCTCTCGCGCCAGTATAATGCGAAGAGTCTGATGCAGGCCTACAGAGATTCGATCACACTTGAAATGTGGAAGAAGAGCCCGATTGAAGGCAGTCTTTTCGGCAGCGCGGATATCGAATATCCGGAAGATAATGTCATTCTCCTGCGCATGGAGAAGAACGCGCTCGGAGAAGCAGAAGAAAAGAGGATGAAGGACCTGCTTGGCTCGATTTTCGTAGAAAGATGCGGGCTGGACGTTCATTTTCAGATGGAATATTCTCTTCCTGTGCGCAGCCATGCGCGCGCGGTTCTGGATGCGCAGACTCCTGTGACGAAAGAAGCTGCTGCCGGCACGGCAGAAAACGAAGCTCCGGACGCTGCGGGACCGGAGCAGACCGGCAGTACAGAGGCTGTGACAGAGCCTTCCGGACCGCAGACCCGAAAGGATGCCGGGGGCGAACAGGGCAGCGCGAAGAAGGTGAAGAAGAACCGCGCAGTGCTTGGTTTCATCCGCTCCAGGAATCCTGCGGTCATCTGCGGCCGTGATTTTGACGATCATGTTATACCGATCAAGGACATTGTCGGAGAAATCGGAGAAGTCTGCGTCCGCGGTCAGATCAGGAGCAGTGAAAGACGCGATATCAGGAACGACAAAACAATTATCAAGTGCGTCATTACCGACTTCACCGATTCGATTATTGTAAAGCTTTTCGCGCCGACCGAAGTCGCAGAGCAGACGATGAACCGGCTGGCTCCGGAAAAATTCATCAAGGTCAAGGGATTCACGAAGCTGGATACCTTCGACCATGAAATCACCATCACATCGCCTTCGGGGATCATGGAGATCCCCTCTTTTGTGGTACACAGAGAAGACCATTACAACAAAAAACGCGTCGAGCTGCACCTGCACACGAAAATGAGCGATATGGACGGTGTATCCGAATGCAAGAATCTTGTCGAGCGGGCGTACAACTGGGGAATGCCCGCGGTCGCAATAACTGATCATGGCAACATTCAGGCTTTTCCGGATGCAAATCATGTTGTGCAAAAGCTCTTTGATAAGGCAAATGAAAAACGCGCGAAGGAGAATCTCCCGCCTGTTGACCGCCAGAATTTTTTCAAAGTCATTTACGGCGTCGAATGCTACCTTGTCGATGATCTGCGGCAGATCGTCACGTTCGGAGATACGGCGAATGATCCTGCCTTTACAGACAAAGCCTCATATATCACAGAAGCCGGAGAAGAACCGTCTCCCGGAGACTACAGCGTGGAAAAAGGCTCGTATGTTATTTTTGATATCGAGACGACCGGTTTTTCCTGTGATAATGATAAGATCATTGAAATCGGCGCTGTCCGCTATGAAAAAGGCGTGCGCACAGGAGAGTTTTCCGAATTTATCAATCCGGGTATTCCCATCCCATACAGAATTACACAGCTGACCAGCATCACGGACGAGATGGTTATGCAGGCGCCTCCCGTCAGTGAGGTTTTGCCGCGCTTTCTGGAGTTCTGCAAGGGCTGTGTCACGGTCGGACACAATGTCAGCTTCGATATCAGTTTTATCCGGAAAAATGCGCGTGATCTCGGACTGCCATGTCCTCTGACAACGATTGATACGATGGACATGGCAAGGACTGTTTTGCCGGGCCATAAAAGCTACAACCTGGACGCTGTCGGAAAGCTTTTGAATGTCGTCAATCCACATCATCACCGCGCGGTGGACGACGCCGCGACAACTGCGGAAATCTTCATCCGGCTGCTTCCGATGTTCACAGAAAAAGGAGCCGTGACGCTCCGGGGCATCAACGCGATGGCACAGGACGACCCGGATATTATCCGGAGAAAACGGCCGTATCACTGCATTCTGCTCGCGAGAAATACCATCGGCAGAGTCAACCTGTACCGTCTGATCAGCGCGTCTCACCTGACGTACTTCTATCAGAAGCCGAAGATTCCCAAGAGCCTTCTGATCAAATACAGGGAAGGGCTGCTCGTCGGCTCCGCCTGCGTCGCGGGAGAACTGTATCAGGCGATTCTGGATCAGAAGAGCGAAGAGAGAATCGCGGAAATCGTACAGTTTTATGACTATCTGGAAATCCAGCCAAGGGACAACAACCGGTTTCTGATCTCGTCCGAACGCTATGAGAAGATAAAAAGCGAAGAGGATGTACTGAACATCAACCGGAGAATCGTTGCGCTTGGCGATAAATTCGGAAAGCCGGTTGCCGCCACCTGCGATGTGCATTTCCTTGATCCGGAAGATCAGATTTACCGCACAATTTTGCAGGACAGTATGGGAATGGGCGGCGACGCCGAGGAGCCGGCACCTCTGTACCTGCGGACGACCGATGAGATGATGGATGAATTCGCATATCTGGGACAGACGAAGTGCGAGGAAGTCGTCATCACGAACACCAATAAAATCGCGGATATGATCGAGCCGATTTCACCTGTGCGCCCGGACAAATGCCCTCCGGTCATTCAGGATTCGGACAAGCAGCTGCGGGAAATCTGCTATAACAAGGCGCATGCGATGTACGGTGATCCGCTGCCGGAAATTGTGTCGAAGCGCCTCGAGAGAGAATTGACTTCGATCATTAAAAACGGCTATTCGGTGATGTATATTATCGCGCAGAAGCTGGTGTGGAAATCCAATGAGGACGGGTACCTGGTCGGTTCGAGAGGATCGGTGGGATCTTCGTTTGTTGCAACCATGGCCGGCATTACGGAAGTCAATCCGCTCTCCCCGCATTACTACTGTGAAAAATGTCATTACTCGGATTTTGACTCCGATCTTGTGAAGTCCTACGCGGGCAAGTGCGGCGTCGATATGCCGGACAAAACATGTCCGAAATGCGGCGCGCCTCTGATCAAGGCGGGATTTGATATCCCGTTTGAGACGTTCCTCGGCTTCAAGGGAGACAAGGAGCCTGATATTGATCTGAATTTCTCAGGGGAATATCAGGCGAAGGCACATGCATATACGAAGGTTATTTTCGGACACGAGCAGACCTTCAAGGCGGGTACGATCGCGACTGTAGCGGATAAAACAGCGTTCGGCTACGTCCGCGGCTACTGCGAGCGGCACCAGAAGTCGATCCGGGGCTGCGAAATGCAGCGGCTTTCAGAGGGAATCACCGGCGTCAGGAGGAGTACAGGACAGCACCCGGGCGGTATCGTCGTACTGCCGGTTGGTGAAGAAATCAATACGTTCACGCCGGTGCAGCACCCGGCGAATGATATGACGACGAATATCGTCACGACGCATTTTGACTATCATTCCATTGATCACAATCTGCTGAAGCTCGATATTCTGGGACATGATGACCCGACGATGATCCGCATGCTGCAGGATCTGACCGGGATCGATCCGATGAACATTCCGATTGCGGACCCGAAGGTCATGAGCCTTTTTACGTCGACAAAAGCGCTCGGCATTACGCCGGAGCAGAACGGCGGCATCAAGGTCGGGACACTGGGCGTTCCCGAATTCGGTACGAAGTTTGTCATGGGAATGCTGCAGGATACGCAGCCGAAAACGCTGTCCGAGCTGATCAAGATCTCCGGTCTCTCGCATGGAACCGATGTCTGGCTTGGAAACGCGCAGGAGGCAATTGCAAACGGATTCTGTACGCTGGCAACCTGCATTGGCTGCCGTGACGATATCATGACGTATCTGATCGGCAAAGGACTGGACCCGTCGGAGAGTTTCAAGATCATGGAGAACGTCCGGAAGGGAAAGGTTGCCGGCGGAGGCGTCAAGCAGTGGCCGCAGTGGTGTGAAGATATGAAAGAGCATGGCGTACCGGACTGGTACATGCGCTGCTGTGAGAAAATCAAGTACATGTTTCCAAAGGGGCATGCGGTCGCTTACGTCATGATGGCGCTGCGAATCGCGTGGTTCAAGGTTTACCGGCCGGCGGCGTATTACGCGGCATACTATACGATCCGCGCCAAGGCATTTGACTATGAGCTGATGGCGCAGGGGCAGGCACATCTTCTGGATGTCATGGAGCAGTATAACGCGAGAAAAGACGAACTGACGCAGGCGGAGCAGTCGCAGCTCGATGATATGATGATTGTGCGGGAGATGTATGCGCGGGGGATTTGTTTTGCTCCGATGGATATTACAAAAGCAAAAGGCAGACATTTCCAGACGGTTGATGACCGCACACTGATGCCTTCGTTCAACAGCATTGCCGGAATGGGGGACAAGGCGGCGGATCAGCTGGAAGAAGCCGTCAAACTGGGCCCGTTTGTGTCCAAGCAGGATGTGCGCGACCGCGCGAAGATCTCCGGTACGATTGTGGATAAAATGGCATCGCTTGGTATGCTCGGGGATCTGCCGGATACGAATCAGTTCAGTCTGTTTGATCTTGGAATGCGTTAAATAGGGGGAGTAATGGAGTTTGCTGTCATCAGCGAGAGCATCCGGGAGACCAAAAAGATCTACGGCGCAATCTATGAGTGGGGGATGCGCAGGAAAAAGGCACCTTCGGTCCGTACTTTCCGGAGCGCAAGAGAATACCTGAAAGCGGATACCGGCGGATTTACGATGACGTTCATCGCTCTCCATGACAGCACCGGCATGGAACTGCTGCAGCGGCTGTACGAACAGAACGCACCGGGACTTTTCATCTTTGTCTCGGACGATGAGAGGCAGGCACTGCAGGCAATCCGCTGCCATGTGTTCGGGTATTATGTGCGTCCTGTCAATAAAGAGAAGGTTATGACGTCGCTGGATGACATGATTCTTTTTGAGAAGCGGTTCGACGCGAGGAAACAGGTGACCTTTCCTTCCCACAGGCAGAAAGTAACACTGCCTGTGGCTTCGATCGAGTATATCCTGTCCGACAATCATTATATTGATGTGTATGCAGCGTCCAGCGAGCCCGGCAGGCCTTCGTTTTCCTGCCGGATGAAGCTTTCGGAAGCCGAGCAGCTGCTCGATGACGCCCGGTTCCTCCACTGTAACAGAGGTGTCCTCATCAATATGGACCGCGTCGCGTCTTTCGATGACAGACAGTTCCTGCGCATGGAAAATGGAGAGAACTTTGAAATTAAAAAGAGCGGACGCAGCCAGATCGCGGGCCTCCTGCGGCACTACAGGAAAGAAAGCCGGTTAGGATAAGAGAATTGAGCGTACATCATCCGCGTTAAATGTAACACCGGCAAGGTGTTTTGTCTCAATCTGGAAGAGGGCGTTTGCCGCGAGATGTTCCGCGGCCTGCTCGAGATCCCGGACGCCCGGCATATCGGAATACAGATCAATAATCGCGTCCACCGCGCTGTCCCGTATGACGCATTCATCCTTGTCCATTGCCATTTTCCGGAGAACTTTCGGAAGAGAGTATTTCTTGAAAATGATCTTCTTCTCATCATGTGTATAGTCCGGAATATCGATCACTGCAAAACGGGTCAGGAGCGGATCGCTGATTCTGCTCTTGTCGTTTGCCGTGGCGATCGGATATACGCCCTGGGTGGGAATCGTGCATTCGATATAGTTGTCCGTGTAACCAAGTCCGTCCAGAAGCGTTAACAGCGCGTCTGCCGGGTTTCCGGAGGAGCCGCGCGCGTCGGATTTATCCAGCTCGTTGATAATAAATACAAGATTGGAGGCACCGGCCTGGGAAAAAGCTTCCATGATTTTGCCGGGCTTCGCGTTTGCGTAGACTCGGGGGCTGCCGGTCAGCGCCTCGCTGTCATGAATGGCGCTCATGTCGAGAGACGTCCAGGGAAGACGCAGAATTTTGGCAACCGCGTAGGCAATCTGGGATTTTCCGGTGCCTGCCGGTCCGCAAAGAAGAAGGCCGTAGCTTGGAAGTGTATGCGTCCGGTTAATCTGGATGATGGTTTCAATGACACGCTGCTTGACTTTTTCAAGGCCGTACAGCTCTTCATTTAGAATACGTCTTGCCTTGTCCGGATCGATGGATTCGAAATAGGTATCTTTCCAGCGGATATGCAGCATCATCGAGAGAGCGCGCTGCGCGTGGCGCTTCTCCTCGGGGCTGATTGTGTTCGTATTGATCAGCGCGATGTTACGGTGGCACCAGTTCAGAATATTCCGGGGCAGCGTTTCACCTGTGATCTCCAGAAAATCCACCATACTCGGCATGTCCGTCAGAAGTATATCCTGCGGTATGTTCTCCGCCTCTTCGCCCTCCGGCAGGTCTTCCGGCGGATTGGAAGCCAGAAGGCGCTGAATGGAGAGCTGCAGAAAATCATTATTGGCAGTCTCAATGCTCTGGTTCGAGTTAATGTCGACAGCCCGGATCTTATAAACTGCGTAGCCCCTCCGGCAGGGAATGCCGGAGAGACGGACGCCGATATGGCTTTTCCCAAGCCATTGAACGAGCCGGATAAAACGCCGGTCAAGCATCAGAATATCACAGCTGTGAAGCCTTCCGCCCGCGGTATATTCAAACGAGGAGCGTCTGTCCGGATTCGTGAATGCGCCGTTTTGATGATGCGGAAGGACGTGCGGCATGTCTTCGAGAATCAGGATCGGATGGTTTTCATCCGCGTGGTGCGAATCGCTGCGCTCTACGGTATAGGTAATGACAGGCGCAGGAGCAGCGTCATTGCCGGCACTTTGCAGTCCTGATCCTGCGGAGGCATGGCTGCCTTCCGCCGGTGCGGACGTTGATCCTTCGAAAGGCGCGGATCCTGCTGCATTTTCCTCCCGTGAAGCTCCGCCTTCCGGCCTGACCTGCGCTGTCGGATCGCCTTCTCCCTTTTCAATAAAACCGAGCGTTGTATAACTGGAAAGAACGCCGTCCAGATCGGCGTCGCTTAAAGATCCGCCCTGATCCCGCAGCAGTGTTTCCCAGAAAGAGCGCAGATTCGAAAGCTCCGAAGCTGTAACTTTGCTTGTATAGCGCATGCCGTTGGCCTGCAGAATTTCTTCAAAAGTCGTAAATGGTTTCATTCCTTTTTCTCCCCGGCTCTTTTGCGGAGCCTGCCACCATTATACAGGGACATCGCATGATTTAACAGAAACTTCATTTGATTTTTCAGGGCAAAGCATCTATGATGTTCGTGATGTCAAGGGACACGAAAGACCGGAAAGGAGAAGAATGGAAGAAAGAGAGTATCTTTTGGAACAGATGAATCTGTATGGCAGGACAGTTCTTGCAAGCCCGCAGTTCCGGCGCACATTTACGCAGACTCATCATTTCCGGACAACAGTCGGAGATCATTCGGTAAATGTAACGCTTGCATCTTTATGGCTGTGCCGGTTTCTCTCCAGATTCGGTATTCATACGGACCCGAAACGGATGACAACGGCAGCGCTTTGCCACGATCTTGGTATTATCGGCCGTTATGACAAGTTTAACAGCAACAGGGAATGCTGCAGGCAGCACCCGATTGATTCCGCGGCGATTGCGAAGGAGCTTCTTCCGAATGCGGATCAGGAAACCCTGGAAATTATTAAAGATCATATGTGGCCTGTGACCGGCAGCATGCCGCGCACATGGGAGGGATTTATTATTACGATCGCCGACAAGTACTGTGCTGTCCGGGAACTTACCGGAAGGGAATATCATACGCAGAAGATTTCTCTGCGCCCCGCGGCGGTCAGAAGATAGCCCGTATTGCATTACCGGAAATCAAATGGAAGATTATGGATAGAAAAGGGGAACCCGCGCGAATCACTTCGCGCGGGTTCCTTTTTTTCGGGCTTGCTGTCAGTCTGTTTTGAATTTGACATTATCGGTCAGATCGACTGTGCCGTTCTGCGTTTTGATTCTGACCATCGCCGTAATGGTGTCGTAACCGTCAAAACGCTGCAGGCGCACGTTCGCGGTGTAAGTGCCGTCCGGCTGCCGCTCCAGCTTGGGTGAATACAGAATCAGCTGATCCGAACCCCGGATCTGCAGATATGCGTACCGGATTTCCATGCCGAACTTCGTAAGATCCTGCAGGCCGGTGATTTCGAAGTGTTTGAACTCACCTTCGTTGGAAGCCTTGATTTTGGGCTTCATCTTGCGGATGGCCCTTCTGGTTTCAATGACCTGACGGCTGATGCCCGAAGCTTTATTCATAAACTGTGAGTTGCGCATCAGCTCGACATTTTCTTCGTCCAGACCGTCGCGCTCAGTCAGCGTCGGAACATCGGAAAACAGATTCGTGCCAAGCCCCAGCCGGTTGCCGTCAATTGTGCAGCCCAGCGCAGCCAGCGTTGTCGGGAAGTCGTCAAAGGTGGAATACAGACGTGTTTTGTCCGGATCCGCAGGCTTTGCGTCCGCATTAATATATACCGTATAAACCTTCCGCTGATAGTCCTTCGCCACGTCATCACAGAAATCAGCGTCCATCGTCGGATGGTCACCGGAAATGACAATGGTCGTATTACTGTACCAGGGCTGCTGTTGACACCACTTGATGAACTCCGTCACCTGTCTGCTCGAGCAGTGCATGACATTCGCATACTGGTTTCCTTCGAATTCATCGTCACACAGAGAGCAGACATAGCCGTCAGGAAAATGCGTGTCCACCGTCAGCATTGTGAAATTGAAGGGCTGTGTGGATTTTCCAAGCGAAGAGAGCTTGTCTTTCGCGAAAGCAAAGAGCTTCTGGTCTTCATATCCCCACCATACGTGATAGTTATAGGGAATCAGGCCGTTCTGCCGCGCGTAGGTATAGTCCAGCATTTCGTAATTGCCGTGTTCGGTGAAATACGTGTCACGGCCGCCGAAGCTCGCGTTCGAGCCCATCATCAGATACTGCTGATAGCCGGCGTCATCGAGAATATCGCCGAGTGTGCGGATCCCGGGGAAGAACTTTTCCTGCGAGCTCATACCGTTTGTATCCAGCGGAATTTTCAGTGGAAGGCCGCTGGTCTGCGCGAACATGGCGCCGACGGTCCAGGTTGCGCCGGTCATGGCAATACCGCCGTTCAGGGTTTTATCTCTACCCGAAAAATCTTCGTTGTCTTCCGCGAGCTCTGTCAGCTCCGGGATTGCGTTGAAGTCAAAACCGCCGCCGTTTTTACTGTCGGCATAAGTCATTTCCATCGATTCCAGATAGATGTAAATCAGGTTTCTCTTCTTTTGGGGAAACCGGACGTCGACTTTGGAAGGATCCGCGTAGTTGTCTTCAATATAGGTAGAGTCTTTGCCGTGGTTGACAAGAAAGCTGGTAAAATCCAGTTCGACCCAGGCATAGGCGCCTGCGGTAAGCGTTACGGCCGCGCAGACAACGATGCCCGGCAGGATTACCTTGCGCTGCAGGTTTCTCTTCCGGAGAAAAAAGAGTACTACGATGAGTCCCGCCGCGATGACCGCTGCAGGGACAACCGCGCTTAAGACGTACTTCGCGATCATATTGTTGCCGGTGCCGGCGAGTGGCGCTGTCAGCTGAAAGTAGATTTCCTCAACGGTCAGACTGCTCCAGTTGGAGAAAGCCCAATGCGCGCTGAGGAGCAGCAGCGCCGCGATAAAAGCGAAGATGACAAGGATTCCTTCAATAATGATATTTCGTTTTCTGCTTCTTTTCATAATAATTTCAAAATCTTCAATTTCTGTTATCCGGTCGCAAACGTAAAAGTTATAACACAAAACATTTTGTTTGGCACTAGTTTTCATGATATGTTCACAAATCGAAGAATACGATTTTATTATTTTTTAATATTCTCTTTCTTTTTATTTTATGTTGTGATATAACGTTCTCAATCGACAGATATAAAAAAGATATAGTAATCGATACATATCCCCTATAATAATACGTATTTCGTATGGAAGCAGCAGAGCGACCCGGCCGGGTGCCATGATCCGTCTGCTGAGACTGTTTTGGAAAGGCAATTTGAATGAGTCTGGCGAAGCCGCTTGGCAGCATGACGCTTTCGAAAGAGGAACTGCGGGAAGACAAAAAGACGATCAAAAGATATGATCAGTGCGGCCTTGGGAAGAAAGCAATCTATGTGGGCGGAAAGCTGCTGCCCCGAAGATTCTATATTCCTTACGGAGCGGTTACCCATGTATACCGGCGGGTCGCGGTCAGTCCCGGCTCCGGCAAGGGATTTCTGACCCCGATCCTGTATATCGTCGTCCGCTATGATGATGGAAAAGAAGCGGCGAACAGTTTCCGCTATATCACGGACGCGGACAAGATGATGGAACAAATTCAAAAACAGCATCCTTCCATCTGCCTGTTAAGTCCGGACGGGGAGAAAAAGAAAAAAGAAAAGGAAGCACTGGATGAACGGATCCGTCAGAAGAAACTTTCGGAACAAGCGCAGTCAGATAAAACAGCACTCGAGAAGGCGAAACGCTATCTCGAAATGAAGCCTGGTCTGTATGCAAAGCTTTCGGGAATCGCGAGAGTCAAAAGAACCGCGGACCTGATCGATCCCAGATGGCAGATCCTGACTTTCGCACTTCTGATTCTGGGCCTTGCGCTGATTGTTCTCGGCGCGGTTTTCGCGAAGCTCGGTGCGAATAAAGATATGATGATCGTCATGATGCTGCTCGGCGCTGCCTTGATGTTCATGATGGGCAACAGCAAGGTCCTTCCGACAAGAAAGAGGAACCGCAAGAAGCTGCAGAAAGACTATGACGCGGCACTTCTGGAGATGGAAACCTACCTGAAGGCTTATGACGGCTTTCCGGTCGATCCGCACTACGCGCATCCGTATGTGCTGACCCGGCTGATCCGGATTCTGCAGGAACAGGAGGCAGACAGCTGCGATGCGGCGATGACCGTTCTTAAAGACGAACTGAAGGCAGCGGATCACACGGTGGCGCTGACAGGTGATGACTATAAAGAGGTCGTTACAATCAAACCGTTATTTCTTGTCAATGATTACCGCTGACTTACATTTTGCTAATAACAGCAGCAAAGGCGCTGTTTTAGATATTCGGCCGGAACCGATCATTCCGGTTTGTATGAGGGAAAGGAGGCATAACTCATGATCACATTTCTCATCGGCCTCGTTATTCTGATTGGCGGAGGCTTCCTGTACGGCAATTTCTGTGAACGCGTTTTCGAGCCGGATGAGCGCGAAACGCCCGCTTATGCCAAGCAGGACGGCGTAGACTATGTACCTATGAAGACATGGAGAAACAGTCTGATTAACCTGCTGAACATCGCGGGCACAGGCCCTATCATGGGACCCATTCAGGGCATCCTGTTCGGACCCATCGCGTTCCTTGCGATACCGATCGGCAACGTCATCGGCGGTTCGATGCACGACTATTTCTCGGGTATGATCTGCACGCGCGACGGCGGCACACAGATGCCGGATTTCGTGAAGAACTACACGAACAAAGCTGTTTTCGTTCTGTATGACATCTTCATCTGCCTGCTGCTCCTGCTGGTCGGCGCGGTGTTCATTTACACACCCGGCGATATCGCGGCTACGCAGCTGTTCGGCTTCTCCGGTACAGCTGCGGATCCTACAACCTGGATCATCTACGCCGTCATTTTCGCTTACTATCTGGTCGCTACATGCCTTCCGATCGATAAGCTGATCGGCAGAATCTACCCGATCTTCGGTCTGATCCTGATCGTTTCCGCGATTGGTATCTTCCTTGCGATCTTCACCCATGGCTGGCATCTGACTAATATCTGGGATTCCTGGAACACAGTAGGTCTGTACGCTGCGGACGGCGGCTTTGACTTCGGCGCTTACTTCGGCTCATCGCCGTTTACCGGACATCACTTTATTCCGGTATTCTTCCTGACGGTAGCCTGCGGCATTCTTTCCGGTTTCCACTCCACGCAGACAGCGCTGGTTTCGAGAACCATCGAATCCGAAAAAGCCGGCAAGATGACGTTCTACAACATGATGATCGTCGAAGGCTTCATCGCAATGTGCTGGGCAGCAGGCACAATGGCTGTCATCAACATGGGCGCAACGGCAGGCGGTGTCACGATGACACTCGCGGAAGACGGCACAACCTGGCAGTTCTTTACAAATGTTGCGGGCAATCTGCAGGCGGTATCCGCTACTTCGGTCGTCGGTGTTATCTGCAAGCAGGCAATGGGCTCGATCGGCGGCAAGATCGCGATCCTCGGCGTTATTGTCCTTCCGATCACATCGGGAGATACGGCTCTGCGCGGACTGCGTCTGACGCTTGCTGACTCTCTGCACATCAAGCAGGAAAACAACGGCCAGCGCCTTGGCCTCGCAATCCCGGTATTCGTTCTGGTCGCGGCAATTCTCGCATGGGCGAAGTTCGACGCGAACGGCTTCAATGTTCTCTGGAGATATTTCGCATGGTCCAACCAGATGATTTCCCTGTTCGCTCTGGCCGGCATCGCGATCTGGCTGATGATGAACAAGAAGGGCAGATTTTCCTGGATTCCGCTCATCCCGGCTGCGTTCTACGCGTTTGCGACCTGCACGTTCATTATGAATGCGAAGATCGGATTCAACCTTCCCTGGCCTGCGGCTTACGGCGTGGGCGCCGCGTTCACGGTCTGCTATATTGTAATCACCGTGATGGCAGGAAAGAAAAAAGCGGCTGCGAAGGCCTGACGGCTTTCTACCATACGAAGATTATTATTCATGATAAGAGGCTGCCCGGATCTTTCCGGGCAGTTTCTCGTTTCGTTATTCTGCAGGCCGGCTGAAAGGATAGTCAAAACATGGATACACTGGATTTTTTACGGCAGGAAGGCGTTTCGGAAGCCATCTGCGGCGAGATCGCAAAGTTCCGCAAATTTTACGGCATCAAAGAGGATATGAAAAAGCGGATTCCGAATCCGCCTTACAACTACTATGGCGCGCCGGTATGGGAAGAGGCGGCTGCCGCGCTGCTTGCGGGTGAGAATCTGCTGCTGTCAGGCCCTAAAGCCACCGGCAAAAATGTTCTGGCGCAGGGACTATCGAATGCGTTCGGGCGCCCGGAGTGGGACATTTCGCTTTACATTAATACAGACGCTTCCTCTCTGATCGGCGCGGATACCTTTGAAGACGGAAAAGTAACGCTGCGCAAGGGCCCGATTCTGCGCTGCGCCGAGGAAGGCGGCTTCGGCATTCTCGATGAAATCAACATGGCCAAAAACGAAGCGCTTGCCGTTCTGCACGGAACGCTGGATTTCCGACGGGCGATCGATGTACCGGGATACTCGAGAATTCCCCTTAGCGGCGCGACAAGATTTATCGGCACGATGAATTACGGCTACGCGGGTACCAGAGAACTGAATGAGGCACTGGCTTCCCGATTTATGATTATTCAGATGCCGGTCATCTCAAAAGAAAATCTGAAGAAGCTGATTCGTCAGAAGTTCCCGACGATTAAAGAGGACTTCGCGGAGCAGTTCGCCGAACTTTTCGCGGAAATCAGAAGAAAGTGCGAGGGCGGTGAAGTCTCGACTAAATCACTGGATCTGAGAGGGCTGCTTTCGGCAATCGAGCTGACGAAACGGGGGCTTCCGGCCGTCCGGGCACTGAATCTGGGGATCGTGAACAAATGTTTTGACGAATATGAGCGGCAGCTCATTTCGGACATGGTAACCGTCCGGTTTCCGGGCGATTTTTGCGCGGAGAAGATTTTTAGTTAAATGGAAATCAGCGAATTTGAAAAAAAGAGAGCCGCGAACCTGATCTGGAACGGTGCGCAGGATTATTCGGTCGAACCGGGCTTCCGCGTTTTCGACGCGGACGGCCGCGCGGATGTGTACTGGAACTGTATTGTCGGGGCGGCGCACAAACATTACGATTTCCAAAAGCTCGAGCTTTTTTATGATACGTTTCATGAAACCGTGAATCAGGCGGTCTACGAGAGCCTGTTCTGGCTGGCTGTTGAAAACGCCGTGTATGAGGCGGAAAAACAGCTCCGGCCTGTTTTCCCGTACCTGCGGAAGGTTTACGCCGCGAGGAAGGTGGAAGAGCTGCACGGACAGTTTTCACTCGAAGATTCAGCAGGCCAGCGCCTTCTTGCAATTACGCTCGGACACTTCAAAAGAGCGCTTGGTGAGAACGCGAATCTGCCGGACACAGTCGATGTGAAGCTTCTGGATGAAATAGAAGCGTGCGCGGGATTGGACACGGATCAGTTTATCGCGCATCTTTCACGGACGCTCTCCATGTATTTTACCTATCATAAGCCGGGGCAGGAGGCAGAGAAGAAGACCTTCTTTCTGCCTTCGCTGTCGCATCTGCTGCGAAGAGACGGCAGGGTACGGAGCGGAAAACTTTCGCCCCTTCGCAAGCTTTCGTTCGGATATGGAGATCATCTGCGGGAATACGGATCGGAGGTTCTGGACCAGAGTCATCTGTCGGTTGCGTTCGCCAAGTACACCGCGCAGTCTGACGAAGGTCTTCGGGAATATATTGAAAATTCGTTCGGCCGCCCGATCCGCACGAAACAGCAGATTCTTGAACTGCAGAAAGAGTACTGCTATGGCAATCATACGGACGCAAGGCTTTATTTTACGGACGGCTCATATACGGACGAGATGCTGCGGCAGGGTTACGCCGGAAAGATGAAGCGGGAAGGTATTGATCAGGCCAGAAAGAACGAAGAGGTATATAATGCGCAGAGCGCTCAGCACAGGATGCAGATCGAAAAGCTGACAGAAAGAATCCGGAACGTACTGATTACGCACCGCGAGGATTCGACGGTACGCTCGCTTGCAGGAAGAATCCGCGCGGAAAAAATCTGGCGGGCGCTGTATCTGGAGGACGCGCGTGTCTTTACAAGGCTCCTTCCGGGATCGGACAATGACATTACGGTCGATCTGCTTCTGGATGCGTCCACATCCCAGCTGCACCGGCAGGAAGTTGTGGCGGCGCAGGGATACATGATCGCGGAAAGCCTGACAAGGTGCGGTATACCGGTGCGGGTATCCGCGTTCTGTTCGCTCAACGGATACACTGTCATTAATATTTTCCGGGATTATGCGGCGGAAGGGGACAACCGGAACATTTTCCGGTTTTTCACGGCGGGCGCGAACCGGGATGGCCTCGCGATTCGTCTGGCCGCCGGAATGCTGCGCGAAAACACGGCGCAGCACAGAATCCTGATCATTCTTTCGGACGATCAGCCCAATGACGTTCTCAAGGTGCGGACCGAAAGCGGAGGGTATGCGGATTACGCGGACGAGACAGCGCTTTCGGACACGGCAGAAGAGGTGCATAAGGCCAGAATGCAGGGGATAACCGTTCTGAACGTCTATACGGGGCCGGACAAAAATCTGTCTGCAGCCCGGAAAATCTACGGCCGGGATTTTGTGCGGATCCGGTCGCTGGATATGTTCGCCGATACGGTCGGCAGCATGCTGCAGGAACAGATCCGGCAGTTCTAGTGCCGTGGCCTGCGATGGAATCGAAGAAGCGGCAGCCCTGATTCAGGACTGCCGCTTTGCAATAGATACAAAAAAACCTCCGGACGAAATCCGGAGGGTTTCAGTAGCTCGTACGGGAATCGAACCCATGATTCTGCCGTGAGAGGGCAGCGTCTTAGCCTCTTGACCAACGAGCCATATGTGTGCCGCTGTTTTTTCAGCGCATGTTGATATTACTATATTAAAAAGGAGAATGCAAGAACTTTTTTAATTTTTTTTAATACTCATACGCGGACAGGTGTAATATACTTATGAAAAAGAGGCATGGCCTTGGAACCGGAGGGCAGGAATATGAGTATTCTGGATGATATGCAGAAATCTCTGAATGATTTCGGAGACAATATGATACAGTTCGGGCGTACGGCTGCCGTGCAGACGAAGCAGTTCGCGGATACGACGCGGCTTGGCGCGAAGGCAGCCGATAAAAAGAGAGTACTGAATCAGCAGTACGCGGAGCTTGGAGAAGCTGTTTTTGCGAAGCTGCGCGCGGTTCCGGATAACGAATATCAGGAGCTGATCGACAAGATCAAAAAGACGCAGCTGGAGATCAAAGATCTTGAAGATCAGGCGGCGGCTGTCAAAGGCGTAAAGCGCTGCCCCGAATGCGGCGCGCAGAATCCGCTCGACGCCGATTACTGCTGCAAGTGCGGCAGGAGTCTGCAGGATGAAGTCTGAATACGAGAAATATCTGAAAATCAGAAGATTGTCTTGCAATTCTGCCATTTTTGTGCTATTGTTTCCTATGGTTAATTGAATAGTCAGGATGGTGAAGAGTGGGTTCGAAGGAATCCACTCTTTTGTTGTGACGAGGGTACAGCACAGATTTTGGAGGCTCTATGGCCAGACAGTCGAAAATTGAGGAACAGGCGGAGGCTCTGCTCACACCGATTGCGGAACGCTTCGGCGTAAGAGTTTACGATGTCGATTACAGCAAGGAAGGCCCGGATTACTATCTGCGCCTTTATATCGACAAGGACGGGGGCGTGAACATCGGCGACTGCGAGAATGTTTCAAGGGCAATGTCCGACGCGCTCGATGAACATGATTTTATACAGGACGCATACACACTCGAAGTGTCAAGCCCGGGCCTTGGCAGAACGCTGACAAAGGACCGGCACTTCGCGCAGAGCATCGGCGAGAAGGTGGAAGGAACCACATACAAGCCTTTTGACGGAAAGAACAAGAGCTTTGACGGCATCCTGCAGGCTTTCACGGAGGAATCGGTAACGATTGCGGATGAAACCGGGAAAGAGCTGATTCTTCCAAGAAAAGACATCGCGAAAATCAGACTGCAGATCGAGCTGTAAAGGGATACGGTAAAGGAGAGAACATGGCTAGAGGCAAGGCAAAGGAAACAAAGAGTGACGAGAATATGCTCAAGGAGGCGATTCTCGCGCTTTCCGCGGAGAAACATATCAGCGTCGACAAGCTTTTCTCGAATCTTGAGAATGCGCTCATTACAGCGTGCAAGAACAACTTCGGCAAGACAGACAACATCTTCGTCCATGTAGACAGAGACGCGTTTACCTATGAAATCGTAGCGGAGAAGAAAGTGGTTTCTTCGGCGGACGAGGTCGAAGATCCGCAGCACCAGATTACAGTTGCGGACGCCCTGGCGGCACACATTGAAAATCCGGTGCCCGGCGAGACCGTACGCGTGCAGCTTGACAGCCGCCAGTTCGGCCGTATCGCCGCCCAGATCGCCAAGAACGTAACGCTGCAGAGTATACGCGAGGAAGAGCGTGACCAGATGTACGAATATGTACAGAGCTACGCACGCAGCGTTGTCATGGGAACCGTCGAAAGACAGATCGGCATGAACTATTCCGTTACCATCATGCCGGATATCCGCCGTATGACGCCGGAGACGCCGGAGGGTGTCATCATCGAGGGTATTCTGAACGAGAAGGACCAGATCCCCGGAGAGAACCTGCGCCCCGGACAGCACATTCATGTGTACGTGGAAGATGTCAAGAAGACGCAGAAGGGCGCTACAAGAATTATCCTTTCGAGAAAACATCCCGAACTTGTCAAATACCTGTTTGAGGAAGAAGTCGCAGAAATCCGGGACGGCATTGTCAAGATCATGGCGATTGCCAGAGAAGCCGGCAGCAGAACCAAGATCGCTGTCGCGAGCACAAATCCCGGCGTTGATCCTGTCGGCGCCTGCGTCGGTCTCAACGGCAGCCGCATCAATACGATTGTCGAGGAGCTTGGCGGCGAGAAGATTGATATCATTACCTGGGATGAGAACCCCGGCAACCTGATTCAGAACGCGCTGTCGCCGGCCAAGGTCATTTCTGTTTTTGCAGATCCCGAGGAAAAGAGCGCAAAGGTCGTTGTACCGGATTATCAGCTTTCTCTTGCGATCGGCAGGGAAGGACAGAATGCGCGGCTGGCTGCAAGACTTACCGGATACAAGATTGATATCAAGAGTGAAACGCAGGCGAAGGATGCGCCCGGCTTCCGCTACGAAGATTATCTTGACGGCGACGAAGAAGTCATCGAATATGTGGATGAAAACGGCAATCCTGTGGACGCGGACGGCAATCCGATTGATCCTTCCGAGATCATTGAATATGTGGATGAGAACGGCAACCCGGTAGACGAGAACGGCAATCCGATCGGCGCCGGTACGGACGGAGAGGAGCCTGCAGAACAGGAGGAAGCTGAAGGCGCCGGAGATGCGCCGGAAGATCCGGAGCAAGAGTAAAGCTATGCCGAAGAAAATTCCGATGCGCAGCTGTATCGGCTGCGGAGCGAGCAAGGAGAAAAAGGATATGGTCCGCGTCATCAGGACGCCGGAGGGAAAAGTGATTGCAGATCCCGGCGGCAGGGCGAACGGACGCGGCGCGTATCTGTGCAAGGATCCTGCCTGCGTTGATAAGGCAGAGAAGAAGAAAGCGCTTTCCCGCGCGCTTGGCTGCGAAATTCCGGCAGAGATTTATGACAAGCTGCGCGAGGCGGTTTCTATGAAATAACAGGTGAATGGATGGACAGAGTTTACTCGATGCTGGGAATTGCCGCGAAGGCGGGCAAGGTGAAAAGCGGAGCCTTCCTGACGGTGCAGGAAATCCTTGCAGGAAGGGCCAGACTGGTGCTGCTTGTAAAGGATGCCGGCAGCAATACAGTCAAACAGATCCGTGACAAGTGCGCATCGCGGCAGGTTCCGCTGCTCGTCTACGGCAGTGCGGAGGGGCTTGGACAAGCGCTTGGCAAAGAGCTGCGTACGTGTTGCGCCTTGACGGACAGCGGCCTTTCGGAGAGTATCGGAAAGCTGATATATCAGAGCGAAGAAAGAGGTAAGAATGGCGAAAACGAAGATTAGTGAACTGGAAGCCGCCTGCGGAGCGGACAGGAAAGACATCATTGCCTTTCTGAATGAAAAGGGCATTGACGCGAAGACGGCCGGCAGCAGTGTCGACGAGGCGGCGGCAGCTCTTGTGATGGACAGATTCGGCGCCGGAAACGCTAAAACCTCTGCACCCGCGCAGGATTCCGATAAGACGCCTTCCGGGGGAACCGTGAAAAAGGTTGTCAAGAAAGTGATCCGCAAGAAAATTATCGTTGTGAACAACAGTGGTGCTTCGGCCAAGCGACCCGCCGGACAGAGCAGCGCTTCCGCGGCGAGATCCTCCCAGACAGGCAGCAGAAAACCGCAGGCAGGCGGACATAGAAACGAAGCCCGGCCGGCCGGAACATATCATCCGATTAAGCCCAGAACCGCGCCGTCGGATTTAACGGCAGCTGTACGTCCGGCCGGTGTGACGGATGCTGCGCAGGTTCGTAAAGCAGAGTCTCCGGTACAGGAGGCGAAGGAACAGCCGGTAAGCCGGCAGCAGGAAAATACCGTTTCGGTAAGTCCGCAGACGGCATCTGCTGCGGAGCCGGAAAAGACGCAGGCGGTTTCAGCGGCATCGCAGGTAACTGCAGCGCAGGCACCCGCAGCACCGGAAAAAACGGTAAACGCCGGTGTACAGGCTGCGGCGCAGCCGGAGAAGGCTCCTGCTTCCGATAAGATGCAGGCGGAAACGGCAAAGACCGCTCCTGCTTCCGCGGAACCGGAGAAGAAAGAGCCTCCGAAAAGAAGAAATATTTTTGATGAGATGCAGGCAGCCAGAAAGAGAGAAGCTGCTGCGCGTGCCGCGCAAAGAGGCGACGGCCAGCGCGGCGGACGCTCCTTTGGAGGAAACGGCCAGCAGGGCGGACGGTCCTATGGCGGAAACGGCCAGCAGGGCGGACGCTCGTTTGGCGGCGGCGGCCAGCGCGGCGGACGCTCCTTTGGTGGAAACGGTCAGCAGGGTGGACGCTCGTTTGGCGGAAACGGCCAGCAGGGCGGACGGTCCTATGGCGGAAACGGCCAGCAGGGCGGACGCTCGTTTGGCGGAAACGGTCAGCAGGGCGGACGCTCCTTTGGCGGTTCTTCCGCAGCACCGGCTTTCGGAGCCGACAATAAGAGAAGGCAGAATCAGGCAAAGGACAAACGCAACCGGAAGGATTTTGCTTATACCGAAGAGGAACAGAAAGAGAGAAAGGGGCGTTCCGGCCGCTTTGTAAGGCCTGCTGCCGAGAAGAAGGAAGAACCGGTACAGGAGCAGATCAAGGTAATCACAATCCCCGAGAAGCTTACGATCGGCGAACTTGCCGACGCGATGCACATGAAAGCGGCGGAGCTGATCAAGAAACTGTTCCTTGCCGGAAAGGCAATGACGGTCAACAGCGAAGTCTCCTATGAAGAGGCGGAGAACATTGCCGCAGACTACGACATCCTCTGCGAAAAGGAAGAGAAGGTCGATGTCATCGAGGAACTTCTGAAAGAAGAGGATGACAAGGAAGAAGACATGGTCAGCAGACCTCCGGTTATCTGCGTTATGGGACATGTCGACCACGGCAAGACTTCTATTCTTGACTATATCCGCAAATCGCATGTAACAGCTAAGGAAGCCGGCGGCATTACGCAGGCTATCGGCGCTTATACCGTAAAGACCAAGGACGGCAGAGATATTACTTTCCTTGATACGCCCGGCCATGAAGCATTCACGGCGATGCGTCTTCGCGGTGCACAGTCGACCGATATCGCGGTACTGGTTGTCGCGGCGGACGACGGTGTCATGCCGCAGACCATCGAAGCGATCAACCACGCAAAGGCGGCAGGCGTTGAAATCATCGTTGCTGTCAACAAGATCGATAAACCCGACGCGGATCCTGACAGAGTCAAGACGCAGCTTACTCAGTACGGTCTGACCGCTTCCGACTGGGGCGGACAGACGGAGTTCGTCAATGTTTCCGCCAAAACAGGTCAGGGCATCGATGACCTGCTTGACACAATCCTTCTGCAGGCGGATGTTATGGAGCTCAAGGCGAATCCGAACCGCCTCGCGAGAGGCCTGGTTCTGGAAGCCAGACTCGACAGAGGCCGCGGCCCGGTTGCAAATGTGCTTGTACAGAAAGGCACACTCCATGTCGGCGATTTTGTCTCCGCAGGTCCTGCGTTCGGCAAGGTCCGTGCGATGATCAACGACAAGGGAGATAATGTCAAAGAGGCCGGTCCTTCGATTCCGGTCATGGTCATGGGACTTTCCGATGTTCCGTCCGCAGGCGAAGTTATTGTCGCGCACAGCAGCAATGACGAGGCCAAGAGCTATGCCGAGACTTATAAAGCACAGCACAAGGAAGAACTGGTTGAAGAGAACAGAATGTCTATGAAGGTGGAGGATCTGTTCGATCAGATGCGCGAAGGCAAGATGAAGGAACTTGAACTTATCGTCAAGGCAGACGTGCAGGGTTCCGTCGAGGCTCTGTGCACCAGCCTGCAGAAGCTCTCCAACGATGAGGTTATGGTCAAGATCATTCACAGCGCGGTCGGTAACATCTCCGAATCGGATGTTACGCTCGCGGAAGCCTCGAATGCGGCGATCATCGGCTTTAATGTTCATCCGGACGCGACAGCCAAGTCGATCGCGGATCATGGCGGCGTAAGCATCCATCTTTATAAGGTCATTTACCAGGCGATCGACGATGTGGATGCCGCCCTCAAGGGAATGCTGGCTCCGGTTTACGAGGAGAAGGTCATCGGTCACGCACAGGTGCGCCAGCTCTTCAGGTCCGGCAAGATCGGCAATATCGCGGGCTGCATGGTTCTGGACGGTGTGATCGAAAAGGGCTGCAGCGTACGGATTACCAGAGACGGAGAGCAGATCTTCGACGGCGAACTCGAATCGCTCAAGCGCTTCAAGGACGATGTGAAGGAAGTCAAGGCCGGATATGACTGCGGTCTTGTTTTCAAGGACTGGGACAGCATGAATGTCGATGACACCATCGAAGCTTACAAGATGGTGGAAGTACCCAGAGAAGAAGTTGAAAGAAGAAAAGCGGCGGAAGCAAATAAGGCGGCTAAAACAGCTAAGCAGTAAAACTGTTTCCTCCGCACGTGACGGGGCCTTTCCGGATTCTGATCCGGAGGGACCCCGTCAGAAATATCAGGTGGAAATTCTATTATGAGAAAAAACAGCGTTAAAAACCGCAGGATCAACGACGAGGTGATGCGCGAGCTCGCGCAGATCGTCCGGGATATCAAAGATCCCAGAGTTTCTCCGATGACCAGCATTCTGCAGGTCGAGGTGGCGCCGGATCTGAAAAACTGCAAGGTTTTCGTTTCCGTACTCGGAAGTGAAGAGGATGCGAAGAAGACGATGCAGGGACTGGAGAGCGCTTCCGGCTTTATCCGCAGCGAACTGGCGCACAGAGTGAATCTTCGCAATACGCCGCAGCTCCGCTTTATTATGGATGATTCGATCGCGTATGGTGTCTCCATGTCGAAAAAGATCAGCGAAGTCATGGAAGCGGACGAAAAGGCGGAGAAAGACAGAGAGGCGCGCGGCATCGATATTGACGACAACAGTGCGTACGTACACGCGGATCAGGAAGAAGAATGATCAGAATACTGGATGAATTAAAAGAATGCGGCAGCATTGCCGTCAGCGGACATGTCCGCCCCGACGGCGACTGCGTCGGTTCCTGCCTTGCGCTGGCATTGTTTTTACGAAAAGCCATGCCAAACGCGCAGGTGGATGTTTTTCTGGAGAATATTCCGGAAGAACTGCAGCGAAACGTGGCAGGCGCAGACACGGTGATCAGGGACTACCGGACGGATATCGAAAGCTATGACGCGTTCGTTTGCCTTGACTGCGAAAAGGAGCGGCTTGGCGACGCACTCCCTATATTCGCGCGCGCGAAGAAGACGCTCAACGTAGATCACCATAAATCCAATCCGGGCAGTGCGCGGATCAATTACATCGTTCCCGGAGCTTCGAGCACCTGTGAACTGGTCTACAATATGATCACCGCTTCCGCGGAGGGCGACGCGCTCCTGGACGAGGAAATCGCAAGGAATCTCTATATCGGCATGGTGACGGATACCGGGATTTTCCAGTATTCGAACACTTCGAGAAGAACAATGGAAATCGCTGGCAGGCTCCTCGATTTCGGCTTTGACTTTTCGAGAATCGTGCGGGAAGTCTTCAATGAGAAGACCTATGTGCAGCAGCTGGTTCTCGGCAGAGCACTCATGGAAAGTGTGCGCTTTCATGACGACCGGTGCATTTACAGTGTGCTGGACCGGAAGACGATGCAGATTTACAACGCCGGCAGCGCGGATGTGGATGGCATTGCTTCGCAGCTCGTGCGGACGCACGGTGTCTGCTGCGCGGTCTTTCTGCATGAAATGACGCCGCTTACGTTCAAGGCGAGCTTCCGCTCAACGGGGGAAGTGGACGTTTCGAGGCTCGCGCAGTGCTTTGGCGGCGGCGGACACGAAAGAGCCGCCGGGTGCACGTTTACGGGAATGCACTGGCAGGAGATCATGGAACAGGTAAAGGTGAAAATCGCGGAGCAGCTGGATGCAGAGAACGGAAAATGATTTTACCGGCATGCTGGTTATCAGAAAAGAGCAGGGTTATACATCCAGCGACGTGGTGGCCAGACTGCGCGGCATATTGCATATGCGCAAAATCGGACATACAGGAACGCTCGACCCGCAGGCGGAAGGAGTGCTTCCTGTATGTTTAGGTAAGGCGACAAAGCTCGCGGACCTCATCGCGGACAGAGACAAGGAATATATCGCGAAGATGCGGCTCGGCGTCGCCACAGATACGCAGGATATGACAGGGAGCGTGCTTCGGGAGATATCCGCAGAGGAGGTAATCCGCCTTGTGACGCCGGAAAGCATCGAGGACGCCTTCGGGCAGTTCAGAGGTGAAATCGAGCAGATTCCGCCGATGTATTCCGCGGTCTGGAGCGGCGGGAGACGGCTTTACGAGCTTGCCCGGGAGGGAATCACTGTCGAGAGAAAGCCAAGACGCATTTCGATTAAAGAGCTGGAAATCCTGAAAATCAGTCTTCCGTATGTTGAATTTCGCGTGTGCTGTTCCAAGGGCACCTATATCCGCACGCTCTGCGATGATATCGGAACCGCTCTGGGGACAGGAGCAGCAATGGAACATCTGCTCAGAACCCGCGTCGGAATTTTCACGCTGGAAAACGCACTGACGCTTTCCGAAGTGGAAGCGCTGATGCGGGAAAACAGACCGGCGCTTGAACAGCGGATTCTGCCGGTTGATTTTTTCTTTGCGGACGCGCCGGCCGTGCATGTGCGGGAAGACGCTCTGGGGTATCTTCGCAATGGGAATCCGCTCTCCGGCGACAACCTGGCGGAAGAAAACCTGCCGCACGCGGATTATATCCGCGTCTATAACAGCACGGGCGTTTTCTACGCACTGTACCGGTACAATGAACAGAGAAAGAGGATCCTTCCGGTTAAAATGTTTCACGAGACAGACTCGCATATAAACGACAGAGCATGAAGATAATTTCGGGAACCACACAATTTCATACACAGAAGGAAAGCGCGGTCGCAATCGGCAAATTCGACGGCGTGCATAAAGGACACCGGCTGATTCTGGATGAGCTCCTGCGGCAGAAAAAGGAAGAGGGGCTGCAGGTCTGCGTGCTGACATTTGACCCTTCTCCGGAAGTGTTCTTCGGCTTCGGGGAGAACAGAGAGCTCTCGACGCAGCGCGAAAAACATCTCCTCTTCGAGCACCTCGGCGTTGATCTTCTTGTCGAGTTTCCTTTTAATATCGAGACGGCTGCCATGCCGCCTGAAACTTTTGTAAGAGAGATCCTGTCGGAAAGACTACGGATGCGGTATCTTGCCGCGGGACCGGATCTTTCATTCGGAGACAAGGGGAAGGGCAATTTTGAGCTGCTGACGTTTCTTGCGCCGCGCTACGGTTATCAGACAAAGATGATCCAGAAAGTGCAGGAGAACGGAAAAGTGATCAGCTCCACGCTGATCCGGAGTCTGGTTGCGAAAGGACAGATGGAAGAAGTGGAGGAATGCCTCGGCGCGCCGTACACGGTTCTTGGAACGGTCAGGCACGGAAGGGCGCTCGGCAGGACCATTGATATCCCGACTGTAAACCAGATCCCCGAAAAAACAAAGCTCCTGCCGCCACATGGCGTCTATTATTCGAGGGTGCGCATCGGCGATAAAATGTACTGCGGCATGACAAATATCGGCGAGAAGCCGACGGTCAAGCAGGATCATACCGTAAATGTGGAGACCTATCTGTATGATTTTTCCGGTGACCTTTACGGACAGGAGATTGCCGTATCCCTGCTGACCTACCGGCGGCCGGAAATCCGCTTCGCGGGTATTGAAGAGCTGAAGGAACAGATGATGAAAGATGTGCAGGCGGGCAGAGTCTATCACGGCCTCGATACGCCGGCAGAGTCCTGACGGAGGTGACAATGAGCCAGACAAAATCCAACATTGTGATGATCGGCATGCCGGCATCCGGAAAAAGCACAGTCGGCATTATTCTCGCGAAGGCGCTCGGCTATGATTTTATAGACGGAGATCTTCTGATCCAGAAATCGACCGGCAAAAAGCTGGACGAGCTGATGGAAGAAATCGGGACGCAGGCGTTCCTTGACCTCGAGAGCAGGCTTCATCAGAACATAACGGCAGAACGCACGGTCATCGCACCCGGAGGAAGTGTCGTTATGGAAGAAGAGGCCATGCGGCACCTTCAGGAAATCGGCACGATTGTCTATCTGCAGATGGATCTTGACATGGCGCTTGACAGGCTTCATGATCCGAAAAAGCGCGGCGTGGTGCTGGAAGAGGGTGAGACAATCGAAACGCTGTACTATAAAAGACTCCCTTTGTATGAGAAATACGCGGAGATTACAGTCAATGAGCGGGGACACGCGCTCGAGGATCTGGTCATTCAGATTCTGACAAAGCTGCACGGGCATTGACCGCATGAAAATCATCCGGCAATTAACGGCCGGATTAAAAAAATCTAAATTGAGGCGGGCAGGCTTTACTTTGAAAATGAAGTATGCTATGCTCTCAATGTTGCGTTTTGTACCGCAGCCAGGGTCACGGGACTCCGTCCTGATCTTAGCCGCGGCGGATAGCTGAAAGGAGAACAGAGATGATTAGCAAAGAGAAGAAGGAAGAACTGATCAAGGCTTACGGAAGAACAGCCGGAGATACAGGTTCACCGGAAGTGCAGATTGCGATCCTCACAGAAAGAATCACAGAGCTGACCGAGCACATGAAGAAAAATCCGAAGGATTTCCATTCCAACAGAGGCCTTCTGAAGATGGTTGGTCAGAGAAGAGGCCTTCTGGACTACTTAAAGGGCAAGGATATCGAGAGATATCGTGCGCTGATCGAAAAGCTCGGCATCAGAAAGTAATAAAGTTGTGACTATAAAGCGGCGTTCAGACCGGCTGCAAAGCCGGTTTGTTTGTCGCTTTATCTGTGTCTTGGAAGGACACTGCCGCAGGAACACTGCTGCGGAAGAACCAGACGAAGTGATGGCCATAGGATGATGGCCGCATCGGCTGCCTCGCAGCCGAAGAAGGAGACGAGAAATGGCAGAATACAAAATTGAACGGAAAGATGGTTACACCACCTATTCCATGGAGCTTGCGGGACGCACCCTTTCGGTAGATATCGGAAGAGTCGGCAAGCAGGCAAACGGATGCGCTTTCATGCACTACGGCGATACAACAGTCCTCTGCACGGCAACAGAGTCTGCCGCACCCAGGGACGGGGTGGATTTTTTCCCGCTTTCGGTGGAATATTCCGAGAAGTATTACGCGGTCGGGAAGATGCCCGGCGGTTTCAACAAGAGAGAGGGAAAGGCTTCGGAAAATGCCGTACTGACCAGCCGTGTCATCGACCGGCCGATGCGCCCTCTTTTCCCGAAGGACATGAGAAATGACGTGACGCTTGAATGCATGGTCATGAGTGTGGATCCGCAGTGCCGTCCCGAGCTGGTTGCCATGATGGGTGCTCCTCTCGCGACAACGATTTCCGACATCCCGTTCGCGGGTCCTTGCGCGGCTACGCAGGTCGGTCTTGTTGACGGAAAGGTCATCATCAACCCTTCCCAGAAGGACTGGGATTTCGGCGATCTGCGTCTTACTGTTGCTTCCACGGCGGAAAAGGTTATCATGATCGAAGCCGGCGCGAACGAGATTCCGGAAGCGGATATGATCGATTATATCTATCAGGCAGACGCTGTAAACCGCGAGCTGATTGCGTTCTACAACGCGATCGCGGCTGACTGCGGCAAGAAGAAGCAGGACTATGTTTCGGTCGCTGTTCCGGATCAGATGTTCGAGGATATGAAGAAGGTCGTACCGCAGGAAGAGATGGAGACTGCTGTTTTCACGGACGACAAACAGACCCGTGAAGCAAATGTAGCCGCGATCACGGAAAGACTGCAGGAAGCTTTCGCGGATAATGAAGCATATCTTGCACAGCTCTCCGACGCGGTTTACCAGTATGAGAAGAAGACCGTCCGCAAGATGATCCTCAAGGATCACAAGCGTCCTGACGGCCGTGAAATCACACAAATCCGTCCGCTGCACGCGGAAGTCGGCCTGATTCCCAGAGTGCACGGCTCCGCTATGTTTACGAGAGGCCAGACGCAGATCGTTGATGTCTGCACACTGGCTCCGCTCTCCGAAGCACAGAGAATCGAGGGACTCGATCCGAACATCACGGAGAAGAGATATGTGCACCAGTACAACTTCCCTGCATATTCTGTAGGTGAGACCAAGGTTTCCAGAGGACCGGGACGCCGTGAAATCGGCCACGGCGCGCTCGCGGAAAGAGCGCTGATGCCGGTGCTTCCTTCGGTAGAAGAGTTCCCGTATTCCATCCGCTGCGTATCGGAGACCATGGAGTCCAACGGTTCCACATCGATGGCCTCCACCTGCGCTTCCTGCATGTCATTGATGGATGCCGGTGTCCCGATCAAGAAGATGGTTGCCGGAATTTCCTGCGGACTTGTTACAGGCGAAACGGATGACGATTTTGTTCTTCTGACCGATATTCAGGGCCTCGAAGACTTCTTCGGCGACATGGACTTCAAGGTAACCGGCACGCATGACGGCATTACCGCGATTCAGATGGATATCAAGATCCACGGTCTTACGAGACAGATCGTCGAGGGCGCGATTTCCCGTGCGAAAGAGGCACGTGAGTTCATCATGAACGGCGTAATGACAAACGCGATCGCGGCTCCCAGAAAGACGGTCGGCAAGTATGCTCCGAAGATTGATCTGATCACGATTGATCCCGAAAAGATCGGCGACGTTGTCGGACAGCGCGGAAAGACAATCAACGAGATCATCAAGAGAACCGGCTGCCAGATCGACATCGACGAGAGCGGCAAGGTTTCAATCTGCGGCACGGATGCGGACGGCATGGCGCTCGCGAAGAAGTACATCAACATCATTACAACGGACTTCGAGGAAGGACAGGTTCTGGAAGGAACCGTCGTTTCGATGAAGGAGTTCGGTGCGTTCCTCGAGTTTGCACCCGGAAAGGAAGGCCTTGTGCATATTTCCAAGATCGCGAACAGAAGAATCGACAGGGTGGAAGATGTCCTTTCTCTTGGCGACCGTGTCAGAGTCGTATGTCTCGGCAAGGACAGAATGGGAAGAATTTCCTTCTCGATCAAGGACGCTCCCAAGAGCGCTCAGTAATATCGTCATAGTCTGCGCGAACGCTGCGCCCCGCACTGCCGCGGAGCGCACGACGCGCGTTTTGTCCTGCATGAAATCCGACGGCGCCGGAGTTCATACAGGATTTTCTTTTCATCAGGGAGAAGCTTATTCATGTCAGCGATAGCTATTATTACAGCAAGGGGCGGCAGCAAACGGATCCCCCGGAAAAACATCAAGGATTTCTGCGGAAAGCCGATCATTGCCTATTCGATTGCGGCGGCGATTGAAAGCGGCTGTTTTGACGAAGTAATGGTGTCAACCGATACAGAGGAAATCGCGGATATCGCGCGCTCTTTCGGCGCGAAGGTGCCGTTTCTTCGAAGCGGTGAAACTTCGGGTGATCACGCGACAACTGCGGATGTTCTTCTGGAGGTCCTGCGCCGGTATGCGCAGGAGGGCAGAACATTCGATCTGACATGCTGCCTGTATCCGACGGCGCCGTTTGTGACCGCTGATACGCTTCGCGAAGCGTACATGAAGCTGTCTTCGTCTTCCGCGGACGCTCTCGTACCGGTGGTGCGGTTTTCGTTTCCACCGCAGCGCTGTTTTGTCGTACGGGACGGCGGTCTGTCTTACCGGTGGCCGGAATACAGGAACGCGCGCTCCCAGGATCTGGAGCCGTTCTATCATGACGCCGGGCAGTTCTATCTTGTAAGAACAAAAGCTTTCCTTGCAGAGAAGACTGTTGTTCCGGCTTCCTGCATTCCGCTGGTCCTGCCGGAAACAAAGGTGCAGGATATCGACAATCCGGAAGACTTCGAACTGGCGCAGATGAAATACAGTATTTTATACGGAAACGGACAGAAGAAAGAAGAGAGTTTGGAATGACGAAGTTTTATATCAGAGTTGATGCAAACGACAATATCGGCATCGGCCACATGATGCGCTGTCTGTCCATCGCGAAGGCAATGCGCAGGCGCGGCGTCGAACTGACCTTCTTTGTCGCGGATAAGAAAAGCGCCGCGATGGTCGCGGAAGCGGGATTTGGATATGTGTGCCTGAATTCCGATTATGATCTCCTTGATGTGGAATCGGACAAGCTTCTGCAGATCATGCGGGAGCGCTGCGCGGACCGACTGTTGATCGATTCCTATTATGTGACGGAAACATATCTTCAGAAAATTCGGGAAGTAGCCCATGTCGCGTACATTGACGACATCAATAAGTTCATTTACCCTTGCGACCTTCTGATCAACTACAATATTTATGCAGGCGAGCTGGACTATGAAAAGCGCTACCGGGAAGCCGGACTTTCAACGCGATTCGCGCTCGGACTCTCCTACATGCCGCTGCGCGAGGAATACCGCAGCATCAAACCTGTGCCGCATGAAAGACTGCGTGTACTGGTTACGACCGGCGCGACCGATGAAAGAAACATTCTGGGTCATCTGATCGAAAAGGTTACCGCTCTGAATATGAACCGGGACATGGATTTTCTTCTGATCATCGGCCGGTACAACCACAACAGGGAAACGCTTTTATCGCGCTTTGGCAATACGCCCGGAATTCACCTGATTGATCCGCAGAATACGCTCGCGAATCTGATCAGCGAATGCGATATGGCGGTTACAGCCGGCGGAACAACGGTTTACGAGCTCTGCGCGGGCGGGCTTCCCGCGGTTATGCTCACACTCGCCGACAATCAGATGCGCGCCGCAAAGGCGTTTGAGGAAAGAGGCATCATTCCGTACGCGGGCGATGTCCGGGAGGACATGGACGGGGTGATTGACAGAATTACGAAGAAACTGCAAGGTTACAGGGACGCGGAACTCCGGTCGGAAGTATCCGCTCGCATGAAAGAGGTCGTGGACGGATGCGGGGCTGACAGACTCGCCGATATTCTGATCCGCGAGTTTGAGATAGACAGCGAAAGGCATAACGCATGACACTTCAAGAAGAAATCGCAAGGCGGCGGACGTTCGCCATTATTTCCCACCCGGATGCCGGCAAAACAACACTGACCGAAAAGTTTCTGCTCTACGGCGGCGCGATCAATACAGCCGGTTCGGTAAAGGGAAAAGCCACGGCAAAACATGCCGTTTCGGACTGGATGGAAATCGAGAAGCAGAGAGGTATTTCCGTTACCAGTTCTGTTTTGCAGTTTGAATATGACGGCTGCTGCATCAACATTCTGGACACGCCGGGACATCAGGATTTCTCGGAAGACACATACCGCACGCTGATGGCGGCGGACTCCGCGGTCATGGTCATCGACGGGTCCAAGGGCGTCGAGGCGCAGACCAAGAAGCTCTTCAAGGTCTGTGCAATGAGTCACATTCCGATCTTTACGTTCATCAACAAGATGGATCGGGATGCGATGGACACATTCGAGCTGCTCGACGATATCGAGAGCACGCTCGGAATCGCAACCTGCCCTGTCAACTGGCCGATCGGATCCGGAAAAGACTTCAGAGGAATTTATGACAGAAAAAGCCGCGAAGTCATCCAGTATTCGGATACCCAGAAGGGAACCAAGGAAGGCACGGAGACGGACACGTCGATTCAGGACAAGGATGCGCTCGTGCGTATGATCGGAGAAGACGCGTATAACAAGTTGACCGAGGAAATCGAGCTGATTGACGGCGCGAGCACGGCATTCGACCTTGAACAGGTGCGTGCGGGACAGCTGACGCCGGTCTTTTTCGGCTCTGCGCTGCAGAATTTCGGCGTTGAAATCTTCCTGAAGGCATTCCTGCAGATGGCGCTGCCGCCGACGCCAAGACTTTCGGAAGGTAAACCGGTGGACCCGGTAAACGGCGGTTTCTCGGCGTTTGTCTTTAAAATTCAGGCTAACATGAACAAAGCGCACAGAGACAGAATCGCTTTTATGCGGATCTGCTCCGGACGCTATGAAGCCGGCATGGAAGTCAAACACGTGCAGTCCGGCCGCACAGCGAGGCTCTCCCAGCCGCAGCAGCTGATGGCGAGTTCCAGAAAGGTGCTCGAGGAAGCGTACGCCGGCGATATCATGGGCGTGTTTGATCCCGGCATCTATTCGATCGGAGATACGCTCTGTGATAAGGACCGGAATTACCGCTTTGCCGGCATTCCGACGTTCGCGCCGGAGCACTTCGCAAGAGTCCGTCAGATGGATACGATGAAGCGCGACCAGTTTGTCAAGGGAATCCGGCAGATTGCCCAGGAAGGCGCAATTCAGGTGTTTCAGGAATACAATACAGGCATGGAGGAAATCATCGCGGGCGTCGTCGGCGTTCTGCAGTTTGATGTTCTGAAATTCCGGCTGAAAAGCGAGTATAATGTAGATATCCGGCTGGAAGTTCTGCCGTATGAGCATATCCGCTGGATTGAGAATCCGGACGAGGTCGATGTCAAGAAGATCGTCGGCACGACGGACATGAAACTTGTCAAGGACATGAAGGACAATCCGCTGCTTCTTTTCGTCAACGAGTGGTCGCCGCAGATGGTGCTGGACCGCAATAAAGGCCTGAGGCTTGCGGAGTTTTCGAGAAACTGAAGACAGCGGATCCGTGTCCCGGGCTTGCCCCCGGGAATAAAGCCCGGCGGATATGCGGACACGGACAGGCAAGACGCGGTATGCAAAACCGCGTTTGTCTGATACAATAATTGGTGTTTAGCGTAATACAGGAGGTGTTACCATGGCAGATATGGAGAAGACAGTCGCGAAGGATGATATTGATCTTGGAACCGTTCGGATCGCGGACGATGTTGTTGCCACGATCGCGACCTACGCAGCCAAGGAAATCGAGGGTGTTGCAGGCATGTCAGGCAATTCCACATCCAATTTTCTCTCCCGTGCCGGCGTGAAGATGCCGGAGGCAAAGGGCGTCAAGGTCACGGTGGACAATGGAAACGTGGATGTTGACGTTTCGGTTATTCTGGATTACGGATATAACATTCCGGCAACCAGCAGCAAGATTCAGGCGAGAGTCAAGTCCTCGATCGAGAATATGACAGGCCTGAACGTGACGGATGTCAATGTCCGCATTGCCGGCATCAATGTGCCTTCAGAGAACAACTGACGGCAGCAGGAAGAGGAAGACGACAGGACATTATGAAGAGAAGCAGTCTTAGAGAGCAGGTCTTCAAGATTCTTTTCCGCGCGGAATTTATGGACGGCTCGGAAATGGAACAGCAGGAAGAACTGTTTTTCGACAGCGGTGACATCATCGTTTCGCCGAAGGACAGAGAATATATTGTGAACAAGGTAAACCGCATTGTGGAGAAGACGCCGGAAATCGACGCGCAGCTTTCCGGGAAGATGAAAGGCTGGACGATCGAACGCATTGGCAAGGTGGAGCTTGCGCTGCTGCGCCTTGGAATCTACGAGCTGGAGTATGATGATGACATTCCGGACGGCGTTGCGATTGCCGAGGCCGTCGAGCTTGCCAAGAAATTCGGATCGGAGAATTCCGGCTCTTTCGTAAACGGCGTACTGGCGAAGTTTACGAAGGATTAAACGTCTGATACAGGAGCCGGAATGGCAGGAACAGTATATTCGGTAGGACAGGTCAATACTTACATCAGCAGGCTGTTTGAGGACAGCCCGCTCCTCTCGTCCATCATGGTCAAGGGCGAAGTGAGCAACTGCAGGTATGCCGCGTCCGGACATATTTATTTTACGCTTAAGGATGCCTCTGGTACGTTGTCCTGCGTCATGTTCGCGGGCCGTAGAAGAGGCCTTTCTTTTCATTTGGAGGAAGGCGCCAGGGTCATCGTGACAGGGCATGTCGGCGTCTATGTGAAGAGCGGATCATATCAGCTTTACGCGGATGCGATCACGCATGACGGCATCGGCGCACTGAATGAGCAGTATGAGCTGCTCAAGAAGAAGCTGGAAGCGCAGGGGCTGTTCGATGAGGGCCACAAGAAGAAGATTCCTGCGTATGTCCGGAAGCTTGGCGTTGTTACCGCAGGGACCGGCGCGGCAGTACGGGATATTATCAATATTACAAGAACACGCAATCCGCATGTGCAGATTACCATTTATCCGTCGTATGTGCAGGGGGAGAAGGCGGCGCAGGATATTGTCCGCGGCATTCAGGCGCTGGACCGTCTCGGCCTCGATGTGATTATCATCGGCCGGGGCGGCGGATCCATTGAAGATCTCTGGGCTTTCAATGAAGAGATTGTGGCGGAGGCGGTTTATCATGCCGCAACGCCGATTATCTCCGCGGTCGGGCATGAGACGGACACTGTAATTACGGATTATGTCGCGGATCTGCGCGCGTCGACGCCTTCTCAGGGAGCGGAGCTGGCTGTTTTTGATTATCAGGTCTTTCAGAGCACGCTCCTTGGCATGGAGGACGAACTGAACCGGAGGATGCATTTCCGGCTGCGGCTGCTTGCTGAGAAAAGCGCTTCACTTGAGGCGCAGCTGCACCATCTTTCACCGGCAGCGACCGTAACGACGCAGAGAATGCATGCCGCGCGGCTGGAGGAAGCACTTAGAGATGCCATGAACCGGCAGCTCGTTTCCTGGAGGCAGAAAATGGAAGCCGGAAGCCGTCTTAAGGGTCAGATGGATGCGGCGGTTTTATCGGCAAGACATAGACTGCAGCTTCTGACTTCGCAGATGGAGAGCAGTTCTCCCGTCCGTCGTCTTTCCGGCGGGTATGGTTATATCACGGACGCGCGGGGCAGAGCAGTTATCTCCGCCGCGCAGGTTGCGGAGGGAGAGGAAGTCGGCATACGTCTGAAGGACGGCAGGATCGAGACAAAAGCGGTCCGCGTCCATCGTCTGGAGGAAACGTAATGGAAGAAAAGACACAAGAGGAAAAACAACTGTCCATCGAGGATGCTTTTGCAAAAGTGCAGGAGCTGCTGTCGGAAATGTCGAAGGAGGATGTAACCCTTGAGCAGGCTTTTTCCGATTATGAAGAAGGTATGAAACTGATCCGCTACTGTAACGGAAAGATTGACAGCGTCGAGCAGAAGGTTCAGAAGCTGAACCAGGATGGGAGCATGGATGAATTCCACTGAAGATGTTTTTGCGGACGAACTGAAAAAGAGGACAGAAGAAGCGCAGGCAGTCATAGAGCGCTTTTTACCGAAGGCGGAAGGACCTGCAGCAACCGTCATCGAAGCTATGAATTATTCGGTTGAAGCCGGCGGAAAGCGCCTCCGTCCGGTTTTCCTGATGGAAGTCGCGAAGATGTACGGCGCGGAAAAGGCACTGTATGAGCCGTTCATGGCTGCACTGGAGATGATCCACACGTATTCTCTGATCCATGATGATCTTCCCGCGATGGACAATGACCACTACCGCAGAGGAAGACTTACAACATGGGCTGTCTATGGAGACGGCATGGCTGTCATTGCGGGTGACGGACTTTTAAACTACGCGTTTGAAACAGCTGCCGGCGCTTTCGATGCCTGCCATGATCTTGAGCGGATGCGGCGCTGCGCGAAGGCTTTGCAGGTGCTCGGCCGGAATGCGGGCATTTACGGCATGGTCGGCGGACAGTGCGCGGATCTTGTGAGCGAGAAGGCGGCATCGCCGGTCAGCGAGGATACGCTGCTTTTTATTCACCGGAATAAAACAGCGGCTCTGATAGACAGCGGCCTTGTGATCGGCGCTGTTTTGGCCGGCGCACCGGAAGAAGATATCCGCAAGCTCCATCAGATCGCAGAGGAGATCGGCCTCGCTTTCCAGATAAGAGATGATATTCTCGATGTTTCGGGTTCACAGGAAACACTCGGAAAGAGCATTGGAAAGGATGCGGCTGAAGGAAAGGCGACGTATGTGTCCATGCATGGGCTGGACGCGGCATCGAAGGAAGTATCGCGGCTTACAAACAGCGCGCTCCTTACGTTCGACGGCCTTGGCAGGACGGATCCCTTCCTTCGGGATCTTCTGGAAGCGCTTGTAACGCGAACGAAATAATGGATTCCTTACGGGGGAAGTATGGGAATTTTACTGGATTCAATTCATAAAGCCGGAGATATCAAGAAGATCGATCCGGCCGGATATCCGCAGCTTGCGCAGGAGATCCGTGAGTTTCTTGTCGACAAGGTCAGCAGGACCGGCGGACACCTGGCGAGCAATCTGGGCGCGGTCGAACTGACCATGGGACTGCATCTCGCTCTGGATCTGCCGAATGACAAGATTATCTGGGATGTCGGTCATCAGTCTTATACGCATAAAATCCTGACGGGCCGCAAAGACCAGTTCGATACGCTGCGGCAGTACGGCGGTATCGCCGGTTTCCCGAGGCGCAGGGAGTCGGACTGTGACGCGTTTGATACGGGTCACGCTTCAACGTCCATCTCCGCAGGTCTCGGACTTGTCTGCGCGAGAGATACGCTGGGTGAAAAGCGGACGATCGTTTCTGTCATAGGAGACGGCGCGTTGACCGGCGGACTCGCCTACGAAGCGCTGAACAACGCTTCCAGACTCAATACCAATTTCATAATCGTGCTGAATGACAATAACCGTTCGATTTCGGAAAATGTCGGAGGTATGCACAAGTATCTGAACGAAATCCGCACATCGGACGCGTATCTGGATCTGCGTGACCGCGTTTATTCCAGAATGAACGGAAAGAATCCGGGCGCTGTGGACAAAATCCGCAAGGCCAAGAATATCTTCAAGTCGTTCTTTGTCCCCGGCATGCTCTTCGAGGAGCTGGGAATCACGTATCTCGGGCCTGTTGACGGCAACGACACGCTTGCGGTCAAACGGGCGATTGAGGACGCAAAGAGAATCCGCAAGGCCGTTGTTGTTCACGTCATTACCCGTAAGGGAGAGGGATATATTCCGGCGGAGAAGCATCCCGCGAGATTTCACGGCACTGCTCCGTTTGAAATTGAGACCGGCCTGCCGAAAGCGTCAAGCAAGCCGGGATATACGGATGTATTTTCCACGGTGATGGTCAAGATGGGGCAGCGCGACCCGAAAGTTGTCGCGATTACGGCAGCGATGGCGGACGGCGTAGGACTCGGAAGGTTTCACAATATATATCCGGACCGCTTCTATGATGTCGGAATCGCCGAAGAACATGCTGTGACCTTTGCCGCGGGACTGGCTGCCGGCGGCTTAAAGCCTGTCGTTGCGGTTTATTCGACTTTCCTGCAAAGAGCATATGACGAGATGGTGCATGATGTCTGTATGCAGGATCTGCCTGTTGTTTTCGCGGTCGACCGCGCGGGACTTGTCGGAGCGGACGGAGAAACGCATCAGGGCATTCTGGATCTGTCCTATCTCTCCTCGATCCCCAACATGGTCGTCTGTGCGCCGAAGAATAAATGGGGTGTATCCGATCTCATGAAGTTCGCGCTCCGGTACGGGCATCCGATCGCGATCCGCTATCCCAGAGGAGCGGCCTTTGACGGCCTCAAAGACCTGCGGACACCGGTAGAGCTCGGCAAGTCGGAGATGGTGCATCAGGGCAGCGGAATTCTTCTGTTCGCTGCCGGCAGCATGGTGGAGACGGCGCTTACCGTGCATGAAATTCTGAAGGAAAAAGGATTTGATGCCACGATTGTCAACGCGCGTTTTATCCGGCCTTTTGATACGGAAATGCTGAAAGAACAGCTGCCTTCGCATGAGCTTCTCGTTACGATGGAAGAGAATGTCAGAAGCGGCGGCTTCGGAGAACATGTTGAAAGCTATGTGAGCGAACATTTCCCGGGCCAGAAAGTGCTGACAATAGCAATTGAGGATGAATATGTGGAGCATGGAAATGTCGATCTTCTGAAAAAGAAGCTCGGTATTGACGCGGCTTCGATCGCGGAAAGGATACTTGCGCTGCAGACAGGGAACAGATGAAGAAGAGACTGGATGTGATTCTGACCGAAGGCGGCTTTGCCCCGTCCAGAGAGCGGGCGAAGATCATGCTGATGTCGGGAATTGTATATGTAAACGGGCAGAAGGAAGATAAACCGGGGACGCAGTTCGATCCGGAAAAGATACAGATTGAAGTCCGGGGAGAAACACTTCGCTATGTATCCCGCGGGGGACTCAAACTCGAGAAGGCGCTGCAGGTTTTTCCGCTTGATCTTTCCGGAAAGGTCTGCATGGACATCGGTGCCTCCACCGGCGGTTTTACCGACTGCATGCTGCAGAACGGCGCAAAGCTTGTCTATTCGATAGATGTCGGCTACGGACAGCTGGACTGGAAGCTTCGAAATGATGACAGAGTGATCTGCCTTGAGAAGACAAACTTCCGCTATCTGACACGGGAAGAGCTGACGCAGGAAGGAAAACTGCCGGTTCCGGACTTTGCTTCCTGCGATGTTTCCTTCATCTCGCTCTCGAAAATTCTGCCGGCCGCCTTCGAAATCATAAAGCCGGGGGCGGAAATGGTCTGTCTGATCAAACCGCAGTTCGAGGCGGGGCGCGAGAAGGTCGGCAAAAAGGGCGTTGTCCGAGATCCTGCAGTCCACCAGGAGGTCATCCGCGCGGCGCTTTCCTACGCGGCCGCACAGGGATTCGAGACGCTGGGGTTAGACTATTCGCCGATCCGCGGACCGGAAGGAAACATCGAGTATCTGATGTATATCAGAAAACCGGAAGAGTCCGGAGGAGAAGCGGCGTCGAAGACAGGCCTTTCTGTTACCGCGCATGATTATACAGATCAGGAAATCACGGCGCTTGTTACGGCTTCGCACGCCGCGTTTTCTTCCGCCGGAGGTAATCCCGACCATGAATAATTTCTGCGTGATTACCAATACCATCAAGGATCCGGACCATGCCTTTACAGATGCGGTCTGTTCATTTATCACATCGCATGGCGGAACCTACACGGACAGCGCGGATGACAGGACGCAGTGTATTCTGGTTCTGGGCGGCGACGGCACCGTGCTGCAGGCAGCCGGAACATATCTGGAACGCGGCATACCGCTTCTTGGCATCAATCTGGGTACACTCGGATATCTTGCGGAGATCGAGAAAAATGCCTGGAAGGAAGCGCTTCTCCGCGTATTCTCTGACAATTATGAAATCGAAAACCGGATGATGCTGGAAGGACTTTGCCCGGACGGCAGAGTCCGTTACGCGCTCAACGATGTTGTCATTTCACGAAACGGTCCGCCGCAGATCCTGGGCTTTGACGTATTCGTCAACGGACAGTTTCTCAATACATTTTCCGCCGACGGCATTCTCCTGTCTACGCCGACAGGATCCACAGCCTATAACCTTTCGGCCGGCGGGCCGATCGTCGAGCCTTCCGCAAGGCTGATCCTTTTAACACCGGTCTGTCCGCACACTTTGAATAACCGTTCGATTGTTTTGTCTCCGGAAGATGAGGTACAAATCGGTGTCGGACATCCTTCCCGCTCGCTGGAGATTGAGGCGGGAGCTGTTTTTGACGGCGGAGAATTCGTACAGCTTTCGGCGGGAGAGAGGATTACCATCAGAGAATCGAAGAAAACCGTGCGGCTTGTCAAGATGGGAAGAAAGAGCTTTCTTGAAACGCTGCACCGGAAAATGCAGGGATAGCAATAGTCCGCGAAGAGGGAAGCATGGCAAGCAGAAAGAACCGACTTGACAGAATACTTGAGATCATCGCGCAGAACGAGATCCAGACGCAGGGGGAGCTGGCGGATATCCTGGTACAGGAGGGGTATAACGTGACGCAGGCAACGGTCTCCAGAGACATACGCAAGCTCCGGCTGCAAAAGACCAGAATTCCGGGGGGACGTCAGAAATATATAGCGCCCGAACGCAGAGAAGATTCCCAGGAAACCGTCCGAAGATCGCTCCGGGTCATGAAGGAAGGTATTGTCTCGATGGATCAAGCCCAGAATATTCTGGTCGTCAAAACAGTGGCCGGCATGGCCATGGCAGTGGCAGCAGCACTTGACGCGCTGAACTTTCATGAGATTGTCGGGTGCATCGCCGGAGATGACACAATTATGGCTGCCGTGCGTTCCGCCGAGGACACAAAGGCTTTAATGAGCCGCATTCGTGAGATGCTGCAGAAGTAGAGAGCTTTGAGAGGAAGGCCATGTTACTGAATCTCCATGTCAGGAATCTTGCTCTTATTGAGGAAGAGGAAATTTCATTTACGGACGGCCTGAATATTCTGACCGGCGAGACCGGCGCCGGCAAATCGATTCTTCTCGGGTCTGTCAATCTTGCGCTCGGCGCGAAAACTACCGGCGCCGTGATCCGGACGGGGGCGGAGTCCGCGCTGATTGAAATGATTTTCCGTCTGGATAACAGTCATCAGAGAGAAAAGCTTGCGGCCATGGATCTTTCCCCGGATGAGGATGACTGTGTTCTGATCAAACGGAAAATCTTTCCTTCTCGCAGTGTATGCTCTATTCAGGGAGAAACGGTAACACAGGCGCAGCTGCGGGAAATGGCGCAGCTTCTGATCGATGTCTACGGACAGAGAGAGAACCAGAAGCTTCTGCGCAGGGAGGCGCAGCTCGGACTGATTGATGATTACGCGGGAGATGAAGCGGCGCAGCTGCTGAAAAATACCCGCGAAGCCTATCACACGCTCCGTACGCTCACGTCAGAATATGAGAATACGAACCTTGATGCAGCGCAGAGGCAGCGTGAGGCGGATCTTTTATCCTACGAAGTGAATGAAATCGAACAGGCGCAGCTGCAGGCTGGAGAAGACACCGCGCTCGAGGCCAAATACAGAAGACTTTCCAATTTCCGGAGAATCCATGAGGCTGCTTCCGCAGCGGGTTCACTTTCTCTGGATGAAGATGAAACGGCTGCGGCGCAGATTGAAAGAGCCCTGCGCGCATTGTCACAGGTGCAGGGGTTGGACAGCAAACTCGATGAAATCGCCGCACAGCTCTCGGACATAGACGGCCTGCTGTCCGATTTCTCGAGATCTTTGAATGACTACATGGACAGCCTTTCTTTTGATCCGGAGGATTTTGCGGCGACCGAAGAGAGGCTCAATCTGATCAATCATCTGAAAGCCAAGTACGGCGGATCGCTTGAAAAGATCGGCCTTGCGCTTGCACAGAGAAAGGAAAGACTCTCGGATCTGGAGGACTACGAAGGCACGAGAAAACGCCTGCTTGCAAAGATGGAAACCGCGCGCGGACAGTATCGGACACTTTGCGCTGAGCTGACGCTTCTGCGAAAAAAAAGCGCGGAAGATTTTGCCGTAAAACTGAAAGCCGAGCTGCGCGAACTCAACTTTCCGCAGGTTGATTTTCAGGTGCAGATTCTGTCCGGTGAGGAATATGCCGGCGCGGACGGTTGTGACAGCCTGCGCTTTTATATCTCGATGAATCCCGGCGAGAAACCGCGCCCTCTGGATGAGATCGCAAGCGGCGGCGAGCTTTCGAGAATCATGCTTGCGGTCAAGACTGTTTTTGCCGGCAAAGACGACATTCATACCTTTATCTTCGATGAGATTGACAGCGGTATCAGTGGTCAGACGGCCTGGAAGGTATCGGAAAAGCTCGCGAAGCTTTCAAGGGATCATCAGATCCTCTGCATTACACATCTTCCGCAGATTGCAGCGATGGGAGACGCGCATTTGCGCATCGTAAAGGAAACCGGGGACGGTAGAACAAGAACCCATATCCGGCGCCTTGATCCGCAGGAATCACTTACGGAAGTCGCAAGACTCCTTGGAAGTGATACGATTACGAAAGCGGCGCTGGACAACGCGGTGCAGCTCAAAGAGACAGCGGAGCTTGCCAAAGACAGACTGCGCCGTACGTAGTAACCGGGGAAGGATAACAAATGAATCAAATGGATGAACTGCAGGCGATGTTCGCGGACATGATGGACAGCCTGAAATTTGTGGATGCCGGGGAAATTCCGGACATAGATCTTTATATGGATCAGGTGACGACGTTTATGAATCAGCACCTGTCGGCTTTCGCGCGGGATCCTGAAAATGACAAGATTCTGACGAAGACCATGATCAACAATTACGCAAAGAGCGATCTGTTAGTGCCGCCGGTCCGAAAGAAATACGGCATCGACCACATGATCCTGCTTCTGTTCATCTACTATCTGAAGAATTTTCTTTCTATCAATGATGTTGCGCGCATTCTTGCTCCTCTGCGAAGTGAATACGCGAAGACGCCTGTCGTGAAAAAGGGAAAAACAACGCCGTCCGCACCCGAAAGCGGGCTTTCGATCCGGGATATTTACGAGCGTATCTATGCCGGAATCGGAAAACACAGGGATGAAATAACGGGCGAGATCAACCGGGAATTCGAGTGTGCGAAGGACACTTTTACCGATGTTCCGGAAAGGGAACGCGGGAAGCTGCAGCAGCTCGAGCTGATCTGCAGAATGAGCGCCGACATTTATTTCCGGAAGCTCTTCATTGAGCGGCTCCTTGATCAGGAGCAGCTGCGCGAGAGCGGCAAAGAGACTACAGAACAAGGAAAGTAACACTGAATGAGTATTTACGATACGCTGAATCAAAAACAGCAGGAGGCATGTTTTCACACGGAAGGCCCGGTCCTGATCCTGGCCGGTGCGGGCTCCGGAAAGACGCGCGTCATCACACACCGCATAGCCTATCTTCTGGAGGAATGCGATGTCAATCCGTGGAACATCCTCGCAATTACCTTTACGAATAAGGCGGCCGGTGAAATGCGGGAACGTGTCGACAAGCTGATCGGATTCGGCGCCCAGAGTGTCTGGATATCGACCTTTCACTCCATGTGTGTCCGGATTCTCAGAAGGCACATTGAAGCCATCGGTTATGACAGGAATTTCACGATTTATGATACCGACGACCAGAAAGCACTGATCCGGCAGATCCTTGTCCGTCTTTCGATTGACCCGAAAGTACTGCGGGAGAGAGCGGTCATGTCTGCGGTTTCTTCCGCGAAAAACAAAATGGAAACGCCGGAGATTTACCGGGAACACCATGCGCATAGTGAAACGAACCGGCAGATCGCAGATGTATACGATCAGTATGAGAGGGAGCTGCGGAAAAACAACGCGCTCGATTTTGACGATCTTTTACTGAAAACAGCCGAACTGTTCCGGACAAACAAGGAGATTCTGGAGTCTTATCAGAACCGATTCCGCTATATTATGGTGGATGAGTATCAGGATACCAACCAGGTGCAGTTTAACATCGTGAGCATGCTTGCCGGCGGCTATCGGAATCTGTGCGTTGTCGGCGACGATGACCAGTCGATCTACAAGTTCCGCGGCGCCGATATCCGCAATATCCTGAATTTTGAAACAGAGTATCCGGACGCACTTGTCGTCAAGCTCGAACAGAATTACCGTTCCACCCAGAACATTCTGGATGCGGCGAATGCCGTCATCAGCAACAACACGCATCGTAAAGACAAAAAGCTGTGGACGGAAGAAGGGGCGGGGAGCCTTATTCATTTCAGGTCTTTCGGCAGCGCGCCGGATGAAGCTTCCTTTATCGCGGAGGATATTGACAGGAAAATGCGACAGGATCATTCGCTTTCCTACAAAGATTTCGCGGTGCTGTACCGGACGAACGCGCAGTCCCGGCTGATCGAGGACCAGTTCGTCCGCCAGTCGATTCCTTACAATATCGTCGGCGGCCATAATTTCTATGACCGCATGGAAGTCCGGGATATCCTGAGTTACCTGCGGACCATCGCAAACCCACGGGACGATATCAGCTGTCAGCGCATTATTAATATTCCAAAGCGCGGTATCGGCAAAACAACAATTGACCGTGTCCTTGCCTACGCGCAGGCACGCGGGACCGGTTTCTTCGAAGCGCTTGAAAATATGGATGAGATTCCGGATATTGCGCGGGCAAAGGCAAAACTTTCGCCGTTTGTGATTTTAATGAAATCTTTGCGGGATTTCGCGGAGAGCAGCAGCGTTTCCGGTTTGATTGAAGAGGTCATAAAGGAAACCGGTTATGAGAATTACCTGAGGGATTATGACAGCGAAAGCGCGGATGACCGGCTGGACAACGTGAGCGAGCTGATCTCGAAGGCGGTTTCCTATGAACAGGATATGTATGAGCAGGGAGAGGAAGCGCCGACCCTGCAGGGGTTTCTGGAAGATGTTTCGCTGGTTGCAGATATTGACCAGGTGGGCGGCGATGATGACAGAGTTCTGTTAATGACTCTGCATAGCGCGAAAGGCCTGGAGTTTTCCAATGTCTATCTTGCAGGTATGGAAGAGGGGCTGTTCCCTTCTTATCAGTCGGCAGGATCAGAAGATGAAGATGCGCTTGAGGAAGAGCGGAGGCTTGCGTACGTCGGAATTACAAGAGCAAGAAAAGATCTGACGATCACTTACGCGCAGTGCCGGATGATCCGCGGCGACTATATCTACAATCCTGTCAGCCGCTTTGTCCTTGAAATCCCAGAGAAGCTTCTCGATGAATCCCCGCGACTGCTTGGCCGCCAGGATGATTCCTTTGAGGATGACGATCTGGCTGATATGCCGTGGAATGAAAGCGGGGAATCAGAGGCGCCTTCCAAAGCATTGGACTTTCCGAAGAAAACGCAGCAGAGCATCGGATACAAGCGTTCTTCGGGCGGATACAGCAATCCGTATCTTTCAAGAGGCTTCCGCGTGCCGGACGCGCCGAAGAGGAAATCTGTAAACCGGCCGAAAGCGGCGCCGCAGACAAAGGAGTTCAAAAACTACGCGAAAACAGGACTGGACGCACTCAAAGGAATGCCCCTTTTTGAAAAACCGGCCTATAGCGTCGGCGACCGCGTGCGGCATGTCAAGTTCGGCGATGGAACCGTGGAAAACATCGAACGGACGCCCAAGGATTTTAAGGTTGTTGTAAAGTTTGACGGGTGCGGACAGAAAATTATGTATGCTGCGTTCGCGAAACTGGTGAAAATCTAAGCGCAGGGTGATCCGGAATCTGCAATGTGCCTTGTTTTCCGGAAAACAGTGGAGGAACGCACCGGAAATGTACACTGCCTGCGCGGTAGATATGGAATTGCTTCCGTCTCAGTGGTATATTGGAGTTAAGCTGAAAACGAAAAAGCCGGAACGCAGGGAGGTTATGATATGGATAAGCTGCAGGAAATCTTTGCGGGGTTAAGTAAAAAAGAGGACAGGAAGTATAACAAATATGTGATCATATTCGCAGTCATCGGAATTGCCGCTGTTGCCGGCCTGATCATTTATGCTGTCTGGCGGTTTATGCAGCCCGAGTATCTGGACGGCTACGATGATGAAGATGAGGATGATGAGGACGACGATACGGAATAAGCGTCCGGTCTAACAGATAAGATATGAGCCGCGGCCCGGGAAGCTGTTCCCGGACCGCTTTTTCGGCGGATGATGGGCGCCGGAGGGAAAGGATGAAAGCTTGAAAAAAGGCGATATTATTACCGGTAAGATTGAAGAACTGCGTTTTCCGAATAAGGGAATTTTATGGACTGTAAAAGGAGACGGAACTCCGGCCGCAGTCATTGTCAAAAATACGCTGCCGGGACAGAAGGTAGAGGCCAGAATTACAAAGAAAAGATCCGGCGGCGCCGAGGCAGCTCTTGTCCGCATTGTTTCAAAAGCGCCGGCGGAGACGACGCCGTCCTGTCCGGTTTTCGGAGAATGCGGCGGCTGCTGTTATTTGTCTCTGCCATACGAGAAGGAGCTGGAGATCAAGGAGCGACAGGTCCGGAGCCTTTTGGAGAGCGCCTGCGGAGGCGATATCAGCAGCTGGTTTATGCCGGTGCATGAAAGCCCTGTAACCACGGGTTATCGCAATAAAATGGAGTTTACGTTCGGCGATTCTTATAAAGGAGGACCACTTACGCTCGGCATGCACAGGCGCGGAAGCTTCTATGATCTTGCGGATGCTTCGATGTGCGAGCTCGTCGATGAAGACTACCGGAGAATTGTGCGCTGTGTGCGGAATTATTTTGCCGAAAAAGGAATTCCGTTTCTGCACAGGCAGAGCCATGAAGGCTATCTGCGGCACCTGATCGTCCGGAAGGCATCCCATACAGGAGAGATTCTTGTAGATCTTGTAACAACGACAGATACAAAGTGCCTGTCAGCAAACGGGTATTCGGGAACCGAAAAGGAACTGCTCGAAGGAATGCGGGATGCGCTGGTGTCTCTGCCCCTGCAGGGCAGGTTCGCAGGCATCCTGCACACGAAAAATGATTCGGTAGCGGATATTGTCGAGGACCAGGGAACAGAGATCCTGTATGGGCAAGCATCGTTTGAAGAGCAGATCCTCGGTCTGCGGTTTCTTGTAACGCCGTTTTCGTTCTTCCAGACGAACAGCTATGGCGCCGAAGTGCTGTACAGTATCGCGAGAGACTATATCCGAAGGATCGCGTCGGAATGCTCGGAAAACAGGGTGGATAAAAAGCCTGTTGTCTTTGATCTTTACTGCGGGACGGGCACGATTTCACAGCTCGTTTCGCCGTCTGCTGCAAAAGTGATCGGTGTTGAGATCGTTGAAGAGGCGGTGACGGCGGCACGTGAGAACGCGAAGAAAAACGGAATTACCAATTGTACATTCATTGCCGGAGATGTTTTGCGCGTAATTGATGAGATTGAGGAAAAGCCGGATCTGATTATTCTCGACCCGCCGCGGGACGGCGTGCATCCGAAGGCGATGCCGAAGCTGATAGCGTACGGTGTGCCTTATATTCTGTACATTTCCTGCAAGGCAACGAGTCTTGCAAGGGATCTGCCGGTTCTTCGGGAGGGAGGCTATGTGCCGGTGGCGGGCACTTGCGTTGATCAGTTCCCGAGAACCGCAAATATAGAGACTGTGTGTCTCTTGAGCAACCGAAAACCTGACTCATATGTGCACCTGAATCTGAAGATGGAAGACTACTATCGAATCAAGGATGCCCAGAAGGAGCAGGACAAGAAATAACCATCATAATATCATACGGAACCAACAGTAAGAGCTACTGATGCGAATAAGCATTGGTGGCTCTTTTCTTTTTCTCCGGAGCAGGAAAGGCGGTGGTGCGTATGAGAGTAATCTGAGTAAGCGGGCAAACAAAGAGACAAATCGAAAAACAGAGTAAATCAAAGGAGGAAATCATTATGTCGAAGAAAAGAAGCATTAAGGTCTATGGGCAGAGCGGATACAAGTACCGGGAGACACCGACAATCATGCTGAAGGGCATGTGGCTGAAGGAGGCAGGCTTTGACGTTGGAGATTATATTTCCGTCACCTGCGAGGATGGTAAGATAGTAATCGCCCAGGATGCCGAGAGGGCTGCTGTGAAGGCTGCAGAGGCTGAGTTCATGGACAGGGAGATGAAAGCCTTACAGAAGAGATACGAGGCGGAGAAGGTCAAAATTCGAGCTCAAATGGTGGCAGAGCAGGGAGCGGGGTGGTGAAAGTGTTTACCACTGAAGAACTTCAGGCAATCGACGCTAAATATTTCAGAATGATTGTCTTGGATCCGTATGATCTTACAATCCAGTCAAAATGCACCGGTCATTATTGGTATTTACACAGCACAGGCTATCCGAGTGACGGGTCGTGCATCATCTTTCACAAACACCGTTATCAGCATCCGTACCATCAACATGGTCGGGCACGGACACTGAGACAGGCGATGATCAGGTTAAGTTTCAGTTTGCTGTTCGATGGAATCTTACGATGGGGCTGTACTGGATCCGCCCATACACTTTCATCAATCTTGATTCCCGAAACAGAGAATTTATGAGTAATCCGGATAACATATCTGCCAATGTTGTTGCGGAGATGAAAAGCCTGAAATCAGTTCCTGCTGCTGAAAAATATCTTTCTATTCGTGACAAGTGCCAAGCTGCAATAGACTCTGGAGAGTATGGTTATTCATCGTTTCCTGAGCTTTCTTACAAAGCGTGGGTTGTATCTGTTGAAAACAGTGAGATGGAAAAAGAAGCTAAAACTGGGAAGTCGAATGCAGCTTTTCTAAGATGGTTCAGACCTGTACTTCAGGCTCTGCGTGATCTGGGAGGATCGGCTACGCCTGAAGATACACGAAAGAAAATAATAGAAAATGAGAACCTTTCTGCCGAGGAAGTAAATGCAACACGCGGAAAAAACAATGTCAATAAGTTTGAAAATGAAGTGGCTTTGCCAGAAGTTATCTGGTAAAGGCAGGTTATATAGATAACAAGGTTTATGGTATCTGGACGCTGACGGATAAGGGGCAGACTGTAGAGATGACGGATGAACTTGCCTCCGAGATATTCAAGAATGGTGTGGCAGATAACGCAGCGAAGAGTAAAGAAAAGAATTCTCTTGGAGATGCTGATGTGGCAACAATTCACTATTGGCTTTACGCTCCGGGCGAAGGCGCTTCCATGTGGGAGGATTTTTATGCTGCCGGAATCATGGGACTTGGCTGGGATGAGCTGGGTGACTTGAATACTTATGCCAGCAAGGATGAAATGGCTCAGAAGCTTAGAGATATTCACGGCGGAGATTCATCCTATAAGAATTCTGCACATGCTGTGTGGCAGTTTGTTCATGACATTAAGCCTGGAGATGTGATTTTTGCTAAGCGTGGTCGTAGTGAGATCCTTGGACGCGGAGTCGTAGAATCGGATTATGAGTATGACGATAATCATGATGGAGAATATCCGAATATTCGCAAGGTGAAGTGGACTCATAAAGGTAGTTGGCAGAGCGATGAAATGTTTGCTATGAAGACTCTGACAGATGTCACAAACTACACTGATTTTACGAATAAAATATCAGGATTCTTCGAGGACGGTATTGAGGATGAAGAAGAGGATACAAAGGTTATCGATTATCCGGCGTATTCTGTTGAAGACTTCCTGAATGAAGTATATATGGATGAAGAGTCCTACTACAAACTCGTCGGAGTACTTGACAGTAAGCTGAATATCATTCTTCAGGGAGCACCTGGTGTGGGTAAAACCTTTGTGGCAAAACGTCTTGCATATTCTATTATGGGGGTGAAGGATGTAGACCGCGTTATGATGGTTCAGTTTCACCAAAGTTATTCTTATGAGGATTTCATAATGGGATTCAGACCGTCTGCTGACGGATTTGATATAAAAACCGGCGCTTTCTATAACTTCTGTAAGAAGGCGGAGAGAGACGGTGATAATAAGTATTTCTTCATCATCGATGAAATCAACCGTGGAAATCTGAGCAAGATTTTCGGTGAGCTCTTTATGCTGATTGAGAACGATAAGCGCGGAAGCAAGAACAAGCTGCAGCTATTGTATCGTGATGAAATGTTCTACGTGCCGGAGAATGTTTACATTATAGGAATGATGAATACAGCAGATCGAAGCCTTGCAATGCTGGATTACGCTTTACGCAGAAGATTTGCATTCTTTGATTTGAAGCCGGGATTTACGACAGAAGGATTCCGTGCTTATAGGGATGGTCTCGACAATAAAAAGTTTGAGGCACTTGTCGGATGTGTACAGAGCCTTAACGAGAAGATCGCAGCGGATGAGTCGCTGGGTGAAGGCTTCTGCATTGGTCATAGCTATTTCTGTAATATGGAACCAGATGAAGTGACTGATGAGAAACTTCAGAGCATTGTTGAATACGAACTGATCCCGATGCTGAAGGAGTATTGGTTTGATGAACCACTGAAGGTCAAAGAATGGAGCGACAACCTAAGGAGTGCTGTTAAGTGATAAGAATTCAGAACATATACTATATGCTTGCTTATGCTTTTCAGGTTCTGAATGAGCAGGGCTACAAGAATATAGCAACAGAAGAATTTGATAATACTGCTGAGCTGTGTGCTGCAATCCTTGCAAGAGGAATCAGCACTCAGGTGAAGCGCGGCCTTGGGAAGGAATACATACCTCAAACGGAGGCCTTATCATCACTTCGGGGAAAACTAGATATTTCTGAATCTATCAAAACACAAACGTTTCTGAAGAAGCAGATGATCTGTTCGTATGATGATTTTTCCGTCAATTCTGTTATGAATCGGATCATCAAATCCACTGTTCTTATTCTGTTAAAAGGAGACATATCCAAGTCAAGGAAAAAGGAACTGAGAAAACTGATGGTTTTCTTTGACGATGTGGATGTTATTGATCTTTATTCTGTGAATTGGAATATGCAGTATAACCGTAATAATCAGACATACCGTATGCTGATTTCCATCTGCTATCTCGTTTTTAAGGGTTTGTTGCAGACTCAATCCGATGGTACAACGAAGCTGATGGATTTCCTAGATGAACAAAGAATGCACCGCCTGTATGAGAAATTTATTTTGGAATATTATCGAAAAGAGCATCCGGAACTGACCACTAATGCATCTCAGATCCCGTGGCAGCTTGATGATGATTTTGGAGACATGCTTCCAGTTATGCAGACAGACATAATGCTGACAAAGGATGAAAAAACTCTGATTATTGACGCGAAGTATTATGCACATACGACACAACGTCAATATGATAAAAACACACTTCATTCCGGAAACCTGTATCAGATATTCACCTATGTAAAGAACAAAGAAGCAGAGCTGGCAGAGCAGCCACACAAGGTCGCAGGGATGCTTCTGTATGCAAGGACGGATGAGGAAATCTATCCTGAGAAAGAATACCGTATGAGCGGAAATCAGATTGGAGTGAGAACGTTGAATCTGGATGGAGATTTCGATATGATCAAAAACCAATTGAATGAGATTGCAGAGGAATTCTTCGGGGAAGCTGCGTAGGTGATTGTATGCAGGATAGATATGCTGGTGACATCGGCGATTTTGGAAAGATTGGGTTGCTCAAAGCTTTGCAGACTCAGGGATTATCTGTCGGGGTGAATTGGTACCGTGTCGAACCGATGGATACAGAGAAAAAAGAGGATGGCACATATAAGCAGGAAGATGGGAAATATCTAATCCCTGAAAAGTTACAGGTATGCGATGCTTCACTGGCAGAGCAGCTGACAAAGATCGCAAAGTCGAATAATCGCTCCATCAAGAGCTTGGAAAAAGGAGATTTCATTCCTAATGCAAGGTATTACAGTGAACCGGTTACTGTTGTCGGACGCGATGAATGGCATAAGAGAGCTCTGGTTTTATTAAAGGGGTTGGATATTGTCTTTATGGATCCGGACAACGGTATGCTTGTAAAGTCGGTAGGAAAAAGATCGGCTAAGAGTATAAAGTATACATTTTATGAAGAGGTGGCGGATTATATTAGACAGAAGCAAAGCGTTTTGATATATAACCATCGGAGCAGAAAACAGGAAGATGCTTACTTCCGTGAGCTCAACGAAAAGCTTGGAGGAATAACCGGGGTGCCAGAATCGAGGATATTGAAAATTACATTTCCGAGATGTTCCGTCAGAGATTATCTGGCGGTTCCTGTATCGGATGTGCATTATAAGAGGATCTGCGCAGCATTTACAGAGATGGAAAATGGTACGTGGGGACAGAATGGAGTCTGTCGGATTCCGCGGTAAAGGAGAGTGATTCGGATGCCGTTTCAGATTATCAGAAACGATATTACAAAGGTAAAAGCGGACGCTATCGTGAATACGGCAAATCCGAATGTTGTTGTCGGGAGCGGTACGGACAGTGCAATATACCATACCGCCGGAGAGAAAGAACTTCTGGCTGAGCGTAAGAAGATCGGTATAATGATGCCCGGCGAGGTAGCATATACGCCTGCTTTTAATCTTGATGCGAAATACATCATTCATACCATCGGACCATCATGGATTGACGGTAATCATAATGAGCGGGAGATTCTGCATTCCTGCTATGAGAAGTCGCTTAATCTGGCAGCGGAACTTGAATGTAAGAGCATAGCTTTTCCGCTGATTGCTACCGGTGTATACGGATTTCCTAAGGATGAGGCTCTTCAGATTGCTTTGGCTGAGATTAATAAGTTCCTTCTGTCGCATGATATGAGGGTTATCCTTGTTGTGTTTGACCGGAAGGCTTTTGAGCTATCTGGCAAGCTGGTCGGTGATATTGAAGAATATATTGACGAACATTCGGCAGATGAGATTCGGGATGCTGAATATGGCGGTCGCTATGGTAACACACGACGTGAACGCCTGGAAAGATTGGAGTCCTTGCATTCGGCGATCATGCCGGATACTTATGATGAGGACGAGCCTGAAGAGGATGAGTCAGAGAGTCAGATCATTTATGCCGAAGCGGCTGCACCCTCATTTCCGGATGTATCAGGTATGAGTCTGGATGAAGTCCTTGACAGTTCCGAGGATACTTTCCAGCAGAGGTTGTTTAAGCTGATTGATGAAAGTGGAATGGACGATGTGACAGTCTATAAGAAGGCAAACATCGATCGCAAGGTATTTTCAAGAATCCGGTGTAAAGAAGATTATAAGCCCAAGAAAAAGACTGCGGTGGCATTTGCCATAGCGTTGCAACTGGATATGCCGACGATGTTGGATTTGTTATCCAGGGCGGAGATTGCGTTTTCGCCAAGCAATAAATTTGATCTGATCATCACTTACTTTATAACGAATAAGGTTTACGATATTTACGAGATAAATGCAGCATTATTCAAATATGGGCAACCAATCCTTGGTGAGTGATTTAGCGGAGTGAAATTTGTCGCGCGGCAAACGACCACTCCGTTTTCTTTTTTCAATATACTTGCATCATCAAGAGAGCAAAGGAGGATGCAGATATGTATGGAGCAATTTTAGGTGACATGATTGGTGCACCCTATGAGTTTGACAGAGGAAATAAAACAAAAGATTTTCCACTTTTCAGCAGAGGAACACAGTTTACAGATGATTCTGTGATGACAATAGCCGTGGCTGAGGCATTGATGAGCCTTAATGGAGAAGCGGATGATGAAGCGGTTCATCATGCTGTATCTAAAGCAATGAGAATTTGGGGGAGAAATTATCCGGATGCGGGTTACGGCGGAAGGTTCAGAGACTGGCTGTTTACTCACTGGCAGCCGAAGCCTTATGGTAGCTGGGGAAATGGCTCTGCTATGAGAGTGTCTTCTGTGGGATGGCTTTATGATACGATTGAAGAGACCAGAAGGTTCGCTAAGCTGACGGCAGAAGTTACGCATAATCATCCGGAAGGTATCAAAGGTGCTGAAGCGACGGCCAGTGCAATTTTCATGGCGAGAACCGGTGCGGCAAAAGATGAGATTAGAGAGTATATCATTCAGGAATTTGGTTATGACCTGTCGAGAACCTGCGATGAGATCCGACCGGAATATCATCATGTGGAAAGTTGTCAGGAGACAGTTCCGGAGGCAATTACAGCATTCATGGAAGGAAATGATTTTGAGGATGTCATCCGGAAGGCGGTATCTCTTGGCGGTGATTGTGATACTCTGACCTGTATATCAGGAGCAATAGCAGAAGCGTTTTATGGAGTTCCTGAAAATATGAAGGAAGAGTGCCGGAAGAGACTCCCTGAGGATATGCTTACAGTTCTTGACAATTTTGAACAGATGATAGCCGATAAGAATCCGCCATTTCATGATTCGTTTCTTGATGGAAATGAGCTGATTGATGAGGCTATTGAAAGATTCTATGCGGATGGAAGCAAGGATAATCTGATTGCAGTACTGGACGCGATCAGACAGCGGATGCACGCAGATGGGCATTTCATATTCCCTGTGATCATGGATGAAGAAGATGAAAACAGGTTTTCCTTCCAGGCTATCCAGACAAAAGACGGGAAACTCTGGAATGCTGCATTCACATCGCAGGCTGAGTTTGAGAAAGGGGCACCGAGCAGGGTCATATCGAATTTTATAGATAGTTCAATGAAGTTCTGCCTGGAATCAGAAACAGAAGGATTTATCATCAATCCTTGGGGACAGTCATTTATGCTGGCAAAGGAACTAATTGAGATGATCTTCAAAGCAGATGGTGATGTTGAGTACTCTGTACCGGATGATCCTATTACACCTGAGCTATTGGAAGACGGCACATTTCTGAAAAGAGCGACGGAAATCTGTAACAGAAACCGGACACAACTAAATCTGATAAAGCTGGCAAGGATACTCCGGGACAGTTGGGTGTGGGTTCCATGTACCGCAATTTTCAGCGAGGCGGACACAGAGGCTATGAATAAGGTGGTGCTGGAAGCAGCGGATAATAACGACCTGGATTCTTTGGTTGGACATACCTTTACAAGCCAGGATGAAGTACGTATGGTTCCTGATATTCTTCAAAACGGTGACGATTTCTTCTTTCCGGTATTTTCATCCGATGAAGAGATGGGGGGATATGGACAGCAGTTTTCTAAGGTTCAGAGACATTTTCTTGAAGCGGCAAATCTAGCAAGGAACAATGAGAAGAACGTGAAGGGAATTGTAATCAATGCTTTCTCAGAACCGTTTATTATTCCTAAAGAGTTGTTTGATGTCATTGCCGGGATGAAATCAAATTTTGAGCAGGAGGTGCCAGACAATGAGTGAAAAATATTCTAAAGCTGATCTGCGGCATATAACAGAAGATATGATCGAGGACCTCCGGGAATGTGAGGATGGAACGATTACTACAACGGGTAGATTAGCGCGAGATTATGGCTATAACGACATGGAGACCTTCGATCTGTTTGATTTACACGATGCACTATTCCGTGCTGCGAAGGCAAATAAGATAACACTGGATATGTCTGAACACGAGGGCAAGGTAGAAGGACTTCCGTTCAATCTGACGTTTGTTGTGAAAAATAAGAAGGCTCAGATTAAATGTCCACGGTGTGGCAGTACGGATACAGCAAGATATATTTATGGCTATCCTGCATTCAGTGAAGAGATGCAAAAAAGGCTGGATGAGGGGAAATGGGTCCTTGGTGGATGTTGCATCAGTTCTGTTGATGTTAATGGCGTCCCAGTTCGGACGATGCCGGTAAGGCACTGTAATAAGTGCAAGAAGGATTTTGCTTCGGCACCGATACTCATTACGCCGAAGAAGGGTTTGGCTGAGGATTATAGAGATATTGTTACATCCATCAAGTTCTCAGTTGGCGGATTCTTTGAAGGTAATACTGAGGTTACAATTTCAAAAAATGATGAGGGAGCAGTTGTTAAGGTAATGCAGTTTCCATACGGAATTGAAGCTCCGGATGATCGGCAGATCACACCTGCAAAATGGAATAAAATCGTCAACACACTATATGGTCACCTGTATCTCCACGAATGGAAAAAAGAATTTGTTGATCCTTGCGTTCTAGACGGAACGCAATGGGAGCTTGATATCAAGCTTACTAACAGAAGAGTTCGTCATTACTATGGAAGTAACGATTATCCTCCGTATTGGTCAGAACTTAAAAAGATTTTCAGGGAATTTGCTAAGCTTTAAGATAGATAGCG